>Ga0207702_10000076_pt1 | contig 112300 bp, 93 predicted proteins | sample KBSCornC62_FD_184302 | JGI IMG/M metagenome (GOLD analysis project Ga0207702, IMG submission 184302) | Corn rhizosphere microbial communities from Kellogg Biological Station, Michigan, USA - KBS Corn C6-2 (SPAdes) (version 2) | ecosystem: Host-associated > Plants > Roots > Rhizosphere > Soil ...
CAGCGATGGCGCCGTAGATGAACGTGACGATGAGGGCGGCAACCCAGAGGTCCATCGCCTTGTCGAGCAGGGCGAGGATCATCGTCGTCAGCACGCCCAACGCCAGCAGGCCGACGACTGCCGCCCCGCCGAACATCCCGGCGCCCTGACCCGCCACCTTTCCTTTCTCGGTGAGCTCGGCTTTCGCCAGCTCGATCTCCTTGCGGACCAGCGTCGTCGTCTGCTCGGAGAGCTGTTTGACGAGGTCCCCGGTGGAGGCCGAGCGCAGCTCGTTGCTCTCCCCGTTCATGGTGCTCATGGGGTCGGGGATGCCGAGGGCGTCGGGGGCACCGGCGTCGCGGTCGGGGTCGGGGTCACCGTCGGGGGCGGCGAGGTCGCCACCGGCTCGACGGCCGAGCGGTTGAGCGGCGCCGGCGCCGTCCGCTGCGGCACCTGTGCGGTCGGTCTGCTGCCGTTGCCGCTGCGCTGCTGGTAGCGGCTCCGGCTCGAGGCCTTGAGGAACCTGGCCGCGACGACGCCCAGCGCCAGACCCCCGGCCAGCACGGCCCACGGCCGCTCCCGCCCGAAGTCTTCGACGTCGTGCAGCATCTCGTCGGACCCCTTCTCTTTCAGGTAGGAGCCGACTTTCTCGGTCTGCTCGGCTGCCCGGTCGGCCAGTTTCGCCGGCGCGTCCTTGCCCTGTTTGCGCAGCTCCTCGCCGACCGAGCGCAGATCCTCGGCCTGCGCGGACACCTTCTCGCCCGCCTCGGTGGAGCGCTGGTCGACCTGCTGTCGCACGGTCTCCTGAGCCTTGCCCGCCGCGTCGCGTGCCTTCTCCTGCGCTTCGCCAACGCTTCCGTCAGCCATCTCGTCCTCCATGTTCGTGGGTTCGCTTACCGGTTCTCGAGCCCGGGCAGGGGCGCGCAGCGGCGCTTGCCGGAGCTTCTTCTTCTTGACCGGCGGCCAGGTCCGAGGCTCGTCAACCCCGCCACTCCGCGGTCAGGCTGTTCCCAAGATCGGCGCGAACCTGAGCGGTACGGCTCGACTTCGGGCTTACATCGGGATTACCCCTAGCTGCGACGGACAAACAGGCCCGTTGACCGCTTCACACGGCGCGGGGCGATCGGCCAGCCGCGGCTGGCAAAGGCGCGGACGGTAGCGCCGTGCCTCTCAGGCCGCTAAGCCGTCGCGCTCATCGCCCAAGCGAGGACCTCGAACTCCTCCCGGGTGATTCTGCAGTTGCCTCGCTGAACGCTCCTGCCGTTCTTGCCGATCAGCGACAAGTCGACACCTCTGCCGACGGGCAGCACATCGGCGACGAAGGCGGTCTCGGTTACATGCGGCCATTTGCCAGCGGCCTCCTCGTCACGATGCTCGACCACCCACTTTGGATCCAGGCGGGGGGCCGAGATCGCCCGGACCACCGCCGGACACCGCTGTGGTCCGCCATTTTCCTTGCCGAGGTAGATGAAGATCAAGTCGCCGATCGCGTACCTCGGAAGCTGGGCGTCGCTGATCCAGCCGCGCGTCCACCAATCCGGCTCCTCCGGCGAGTGATACGCGCTCTTGATCCAGTAGCCCCGGGACGCCGCGCTTCTCGCATCCTCGGCAAGCACGCGATCCAGCTCCTCGGTTTGCGGTTCCTCCCAGGCTGGACCGAAAGCTTCGACGTCCAGCGGGCCCGGAGCGATCCGCTCGATCGCATCGAACTTCGCGAGCAGCTCGGGCCCGACGGGCTTTGCTCGCCCCCACCAGCGCTCGAAGTAATCCTCGGCTTCGGCGATCTGCGAACCGCTGAGCACCGCTCCAAGCTCGACATTGCCTCGAGCCGTACCTCCAAGCCCGGCTTTGGTGAGGTTGCCGGAGCCGACGAGTCCCCACCCGTCTACCAGGCTGAGCTTCGCGTGGAGGTTGCGAATGCTGCGAACCTGGAATCCGGTCTCCCGCAGACAAAGCAAGGCGGAGGGGTCGAGGATGCCGGCCCTTACGCTCTGGGGGACCAGGGCGGTGATCAGGCGCCGGTCTGCGGCTGCCGACCGCGATGCCATCTCCGCGAGGTGAGCTGCAACCTGCATCGTCAGAAACGGGCTGGAGAGGAAGATCCGCTGCTCGGCTGCTTCGACGCGGCTAAGCAACGCCCCGCGCGCGAACGCAACGAGCCGGCCGGGCGGCTCCGGCTTCGACCCGGGCAGATCCATCAACCGTTCGAAACCTCGAAAAGTTCCCCCAGCCGCTGCAGAGTGAAAGGCTGCCGGAGCTTGGCCACCACGTTCTGGTTGGCGAACATCCCCTTCTCCCAGACGGCTTCCTCACGCGGACGGACGTCGATCCACTCCACTCTGACCAGGTACTCGCACAACGCGGGATCGTCGGCGTCCCAGCCCATGTTGGTGGCCTGTAACGGCGCGTCCAGGATATTCATTCGGACGCCATCGACCTCGACTTCGAAGTCTCTCACGCCTACCGCAGGGGCGACGACCCGTCCGACCCCGACGTAGCCGCGCCCCGCCGCTGCTCGACTGCTGGGGATCGCCGCCCACACGCGCGCCCCGACGAAGAGGTTTTCCATCGCCTTGCGGTATTTATCGCCATGCCCCGCGGAGACGAATCCGTAGCGCATCATGTCCTCCCAATTGCGCTCGCGGTTCTCCCCCACCGCAACGAAGAAGTCGATGCCGTTCCAAGGCGCTTGTTTCTTTGCTCCGCTGCTGGGTCGCTCGAGCTCGGGATCCGTGAGCCAAGAGCGGGCGAGGTACTCGCGGCCGTCATCGGTGAGGTACTCGAAGAACAGCACGTTGATCGGGACCCCGTATCCCCGAACGTACTCGACGATCTGCTCGGTACTGGTGTCCATCCCGGTCGCCAGCACCACCAGCTGGTGGCTGGTGTTGACCGCCTCGGGAATTTCCGCTTCGAAGAAGCTCGTGAAGGCGGAGTCGAAGTCTTCGCCTCCGTGCTGCTTCGCGAAAAGCTCCCTGATGGCTTCAAAGGAGAGTGACTGCACCCAGAACCCGTACTCGAGCGTTTGCGCGACGACCTCGCGCGGCGTCCGGTCCTTCTTCAGCTCGATGACGTAGAGGTCCCCTTCCCGGTCCATGGCCAGCAGATCGATCCGTTTTCCGAATCCGGTCACCACCTGGCGACCGAGTCGGAACAGGGGGCCCAGTCCGAGGATGTCGATGCGACCGGAGAGGATGTCCTCGAGTCGCTCCTCGCTGGCGATCGTGCTCGGCGGCACCTCCGCCACCGCCTCCCCGTCGATCCGCCATAACCCGAACTTGACCGGCATCGGCGACGATCTTAGAACGAGATGGGCTGATACCGAGGGCGATGGGGCGAGCTGGACTCGAACCAGCGACCAAGGGATTATGAGTCCCGTGCTCTAACCAACTGAGCTACCGCCCCGCGAAGCGAGCGTACCGCGATCGCTAGGCGCTGAAGAGCTGGGCGAGGGAGCGGCCGACGTCTGGTGGCTCCTCCTCCCCTTTGGCCGCGGCGGCGGCGCCGTCGGCGAGGGCTTTGGCGGCGTCGGCGATCTGGTGGTCGCGGCCGCCGCGGATCGTCCCGGTCTTCTTCGCTTCGGCGAGGTCGGACTCCATCAGGCCCGCCAGCTCGGCGAGGCGGCGGAGGCCGACCACGGCAGCGGTGCCCTTGAGCGCGTGGGCTTCGGCGCGCATCGTCTCGAAGTCGCTGCTGCCGGTGGCGAGGCCGGCGGCGATGACGTCGCAGCGGCGCTTCGCCTCTTCGGCGAAGGACTGCAGGAGCTCCTCCTCGGTTGCGGCGGCTTTCTCGTTCATCGTGCGATCGCCTTGTCGACGGCTTCGTGCATCAGCTTGAGCCCGAAGGCCCCCTCGACGGCGTCGCGGACGGCGCCCCGGCGGTCGATCGTGAACAGCCACGGCACGCTCGGCAGGTGGAAGGCCCGCACCTGGGGCCGAACTCCCTTGCCGGGGTCGTTTTCGTTGTAGATCTCCATATGGATGAAGGCCGCCTTGTCTCCGTATTCGTGTTTTGCCTGCTCCGCCACGTCAACGACGGGGCCGCAGACCCGACTCTGGCAGAACTGGGGGGTCGCAAACAAGAGGACTATCGGTTCTCTGCCCAGCGCGTCCGCGAAATCCACCTTGTTCTGGGTGTCCGGTGGTGTCCGGGTCGTGATCTTCGACAACTCGCCGCCCGCATCCTGCGCGGTCGGCGTGTGGATGACCGGCGCTTTTTGCCCGGCTTTCGGGACCTTTTTGAATTCCCCGACCACGATGCCCGGCAGGAGCGTGCCCTTCAGCTCCCCGTCTTCCTTGAGGATCGCGGCGACCCGCCATTCGCCGTCGCCGGGAAAGTCGAAATCGGTCGAGTAGACGACGCGCGCCGCGTCGGGGTCTTCGGAGGTGCTCCTCGCCACGAACCGTGGCTTGGCCGCGAGGGATTCGATCCTCGCCGGGAACGGCCCGGCCGCGGGCTCGTCCAGGGCTTGCGCTTCGGATCTGGCGACCTGGCCCCGGTTGCCGGATTTCGATGCTGCGCCGAGCTTCGGCGCCGGGACCTTGGCATAGTAGAGCGCGACTTCGGCGTCGGAGACCGGGTGTCGTTCCCGGGTCAGGACCTCGAACGGGTAGCGGTTGCGGCCGGGGTAGAAGACCATCGCCCCCGGTTCGACGATGACTTCGGCGGGCGCGTCGGCGGCCTTCACCACTTCGCGCAGCGAGCGTCCTTCGGGACTGGGGAACTCCGACTTCGGCGGCGCCGGGCGGCTTTCGGCAGCTGCCGCCGTGCTCGCGTCGGAGGCCCTGGTGTCCGAGCCCCCCCCACAACCTCCGAGCGACGCGAGCGCGAGCAGGCATAGCAGCGCTGGGGCGAGGCGGGGGGCGCGCATCGGCGGCATGTTATGGACAGATAGGGTCCTCGGGGTTCTCGACGACGAGGGAGATGAGATGGCTGAGCGAGCGGCACTGGTGACCGGGGCATCGAGCGGGATCGGGCTTGCGATCGCGAAAATCCTCGGCGAGGAGGGCTATGCGCTGACCGTCTCCGCCCGCCGCCCCGAGAAGCTCGAGCAGGCAGCCGAAGGGCTGAGGGCAGAAGGCTTCGAGGTCGAGCCGATCCCGGCCAACATGGCCGAGGAGGACCACGTCGTCGCGATCTTCGCCGCCCACCGGCAGAAGTACGGCCGCCTCGACGCGCTGGTCAACAACGCCGGCGTCGGGATCGGGGCGCCGATGGAGCAGATCCAGACCAAGCACCTCGACATGCAGCTCGCGGTCAACCTGCGGGCGCTGATCCTCGGCACCCGCGAGGGCCTGCCGATGCTGCGCGGGGCCGGGGCCGAGCACGGCAAGGCGCTGATCGTCAACACCGCCTCGATCGCCGGCAAAGGCGGGCAGGCCTGGCTTTCGATCTACGCCGCGACGAAGGCCGCGGTGATCAACTTCACCCAGTCGACCCACCGCGAGGCGGGGAACGCCGGCATCCAGTGCACGGCGCTGGCGCCGGGCTTCGTCGAGACCCCGATGACCGAGTTCGTCCAGGGCCAGATTCCGCCGGAGGAGATGATCCGGCCTGAGGACCTCGGCGAGGCGGTCCGGTTCCTGCTGCGCACCTCGAAGAACTGCCATATCCCGGAGATTGTCTTCACGCGGCCCGGCGAGAGCCTCGACACGCCCTGACGGCCTCTGGGGCCGCCATGCGGAGTCTCAGTCGTCTAACAGGGCTGCTACCAGACTCCCTACCTCCTTGCCTGACAGGCCCAGAACCTCATTGAGAACCCTCGTCGCCGCTTTTGGCGACGCGGGTCATGTCTTTCCTGCGATTGCACTTGGCAAGGCATTGGCGAGACGCGGGCACGAGGTGGTGATCGAGACCTGGGAGGAGCGGCGGGCGGCCGTCGAGGGCGAGGGGCTGGGCTTCGCCGCGGCCGAGGAATACCGGATGTTCCCGCCGCCGGACCCCGATTCCGAAGACGGGCAGCATGCGGCCGAGGCGGCGAAGGCCTTGCTGCCGCTGCTCGATGACTTCAAACCCCACATCGTCGTCAGCGACATCCTCACCCTGGCGCCGACGCTGGCCGCCGAGCGGGCCGGGATTCCGCTGGCGACGCTGATCCCCCACATCTATCCCGTCGTCGAGCCGGGGTACCCGTTCTTCGCGATCGGGCTCCGGCCGCCGCGGACGGGGCTCGGCCGCAAGCTCTGGCGCTACGGTCACGACCGTGCGTTGCGGGTCGGGCTCGAACAGGGGCGCCGCGACCTCAACATCCAGCGCCGGCGTCTCGACCTGCCGCCGATCGACCGCTTCCACGGCGGCATCAGCCGCGACCTGGCACTGGTCGCCACCTACCCCCAGCTCGAGTACCCGCGCCGCTGGCCGCCCGGCGTCGAGATCACGGGACCGATGACCTTCGAGGTCCCCCACCCTGAGATCGAGCTGCCGCCCGGAGACGACCCGCTCGTCCTCGTCGCCCCCAGCACCGCCCACGACTGCGAGAACCACCTGGTCCGCACCGCACTCGGCGCCCTGGCCGACGAGCCGGTGCGGGTGGTGGCGACGACCAACCGGGTGGCGCCCCAGAACCCGATCGAGGTACCCGGCAACGCCAAGCTGGTCGAATGGCTCAGCTACAGCCAGCTGATGCCCGCCGCCTCCCTCGTCATCTCCCACGGCGGCCATGGCACCGTCGCCCGCGCCCTCGGTGCCGGCGCCCCCGTCCTGATCTGCCCGATCATCGGCGACATGAGCGAGACCGCAATGCGCGTCGCCTGGGCCGGCGCCGGCCTCTCGCTGCCGTGGCGGCTCTGCCGCCCGATGCCGCTGAAGTGGGCAGCACGGCGGCTACTGCAGGAGCCGTCCTTTGCCGCCAAGGCGCAGGAGATCGCGGTCTGGGGACAAGCGAACGACGGCGCCGTGCGAGGAGCGGAGCTCGTCGAGCGCCTTGCTAGGGAGCTACGAAGAAGGGCCGCGATCCCTCGCGGCCCTTCTTGAGGCTCGGGGGGGCGGACTCGAACCGCCAACCACCGACTTAACAGGACGGCGCTCTGCCTATTGAGCTACCCCCGATCATGCACTCGGGTTGACAGCGCCGGATGACCGGTCTACATCCCCGGAAGCCGGATGTCGATCCTCGGGGAGCGTAGCGAACCCGCCCTCAACCTCGGCATGACAGTTCGCGCACAGCAATACGCACTTCTCAGCCTCCGCCCGACTCCTGGCAATCGAGCGCGAATGGCCGTGGTGCGAGAGATGGAACTTCTTGCCGGCGGGCTCGAGGTGGTGGAACTGGAGCGCCCCCCGCCATCTTGAATAGCCGCAGAGGACACATGCCCCGCCCGCTTCCTCGACAAGCTGCTGCTTCACCTTGCGCCTCTTTCTTGCCACAGCAGCCGACCGGCATCGTTTGCACCGGTAGTACCCCCGCCCCTCCAGCGCGAACTCGGTGATTCCGTGCCGAGTGCATTCGAGAGTTTCGATCGGCGCGCCCCCGGCGCAACGGGGACGCCTTCCGCGCGTGGCAACCGTCTTCAGGCCATAACGACCAAGCCAATACCGGATGGTCGACACGCTTCGATCCAGGTCTTCGGCGATCTCCGACAAGGTCGCGCCACCCTCTACCAACGCTTCGATGTCGCCGCGTGGTATCGGCCCCCGGCGACCGAACTTCTGCGCCCCTCTCGCCTCCAGCCCGTACTTCTTCAGCCAGTAGCTGACCGTCGATTCGTGCTTGCCGACTCGCCTGCCGATCGCTTCGAGCGACATCCCTTCCGCCAAGCACTTTTCCAGCAGCTCCTTCTGCATGGCTGCATCTTCTCAAATATTGCAGACGGAAACATCCGCAGACAAGATGTTTAGATGCTGCCGGCGGGGCGCTCTGCATGAGCGATCCGCTGCACGAGGGCGGCGCGTTCGCGGCTGAGGGCGGCGCGGCGCTCGTAGTCGCCGCGCTCGCCGGCGGCGGCGATCTCGTCCTCGAGGCGGCGCTGGTCGAGGAGGAGGAAGTTGAGCTCCATCGCTTCGTGGGAGGCGGGCTCCTCGCGGGACATGATCACCAGTTCGGCGATCAGGCCGGCCAGCTCGCCGTCTTCGTGCGGGAGGTTCGAGGCCGGGTCCTCCGGGTGCTCGCGCAGCCAGGCGGCGGCGCGCAGGCCGGTCGGCGAAAGGTGAGCATCGGTGAGGCGCGCCAGGTACTCCTTGCCCTCGTTCGGCAGCGCGATGCACATCGCCAGCAGCGCCCGCTCGCGCCGCTCGCGCGAGGTCAGCTCGGCCGGGCGACGCACCGCCGGGCCCTGTGCGGGGGCTCTTTCCGGGCCGGGGTCCTGCCGCCCCCCCGTGGCAGGGGTCGCGGCGACGACGCGGCCCATCACCATCGCCGGCTCCAGGTCGAGCCTTTCCGCGACCTTGCGGATCAGCTCGTCGCGGCTCACGGTCTCCCCCATCCCGGCCAGCACCGGTGCCACCTCCGCCAGCGCCCGGTCGCGCTCCGTCGGCGAGGAGGTGTCGGTGCGGCCGAGGACCAGCCGCACCTGGAACGCGGTCAGCTCTTCGGCGCTCTCCATCAGGTCGCGGAACCGCTCCGGCCCCCCCGCCTCGGCCATCATCTCGGCCGGATCCTCTCCCGCGGGCATCGCCGCGACCAACAGCCGCATCCGCCGCCCCGCGGCGACGCGCTGCGCCCGCAGCATCGCCTCCTGGCCGGCCGAATCGGCGTCGAGCGCCAGCACCACCTCCTCGACCATCCCCGAGAGCGCCGCCACCTGGTCCGGGGTGATCGCGGTCCCCATCACCCCCACCGCCTCCTCGATCCCGGCCTGATGCAGGGCCAAAACGTCGGTGTAGCCCTCGACGACGACCGCGCGGCCCGCCTTGGCGATCGCCGCTTTGGCGCGGTCGACCCCGTAGAGGATCTGGCTCTTGTGGAAGAAGTCGGTCTCGGCGGTGTTGACGTACTTGGCGCCTTGGTCGGAGCGCATCGCCCGGCCGCCGAAGCCGAGCACGCGGCCGCGGCGGTCGCGGATCGGGAACATGATCCGCTCGCGGAAGCGGTCGTAGTCGCCGCCGCTGCGGCCGCGCTGCGACAGCCCGACCGCCCGCAGCTCCTCGACGCCGAAGCCCGCCTGCTGGCCGCGGACGAGGATCTTGTCCCAGGCGCTGGGGGCGTAGCCGACGCCGAAGGCGCGCAGGACCTCCTCGCGCAGACCCCGCTGCGCCAGGTAGTCGCGTGCCTTGCCCGCCTCCTCGGACTCCCAGAGGTAGTTGGCATAGAAGGCGGCGCTGCGTTCGAGCAGCTGCTCGAGCCGGCGCCGGCGCTGACGTTTGGCCTCGGCGCGCGGGTCCTCCTGCTCGCGCTCGAGCTCGACCCCGTAGCGGTCGGCGAGCACCTCGACCGCCTCTGCGAAGCCCAGCCCGTCCTTTTCCTCGACGAACTTGATCACGTCGCCGCCGACCCCGCAACCGAAGCAGTGGTAGAGCTTTTCGGTCGGCTCGACCGAAAACGAGGGAGTGCGCTCCTCGTGGAACGGGCAAAGGCCGACGTAGCGGGCTCCCTGCCGCCGCAGATCGGTGTGGGCGGAAACGACCTCGACGATGTCGGCCGCCGCCTTCACCCGTTCCAAGCTCTCGTTCGAGATCAGCGCCATTGTCAGATCCTCTCAATCGGGAGAGGGGGGACGGGACCAAGCGGATCAAGGACGCAGGGAGCGCCGTGTGCTCTGCACACAAGCAACTGAGGACGCCGATATGCGCCGGTCACATGCGTCCTCAGAAGCGCGACTCTTCGGGGACGGTCAGCTCGGTGAACTTGGCGATGCAGAAGCGGTCGGTCATCCCGGCGATGTAGTCGGCGACCCGCTGGCAATCGTTCGCGCCCGGATCGAGCGCCGGGATCTCTTCCGGGTGGCTCAGGTAGTGCGCGAAGAGACCCCGTAGGGTCCGCTGGACGCGCTCGTGCTCGCTGCGTGCCGCCGGGCCGAGGTAGACGCGCTCGAACATGAACTTGCGCAGGCGCAGCATCGCCTGACCCACCTCGCGCCCCTGCCGGATCTCCTCATCGCCTTCGGAGTGGTCGACGATGTCGCGCACCAAGGTGTCGATCCGCTGCGATCCCGTCGGCCCGAGCAGCTCGATCTCCTCCGCCGGCAGGTCCTCCTGGCGGAGGATGCCGGCGCGCAGCGCGTCGTCGATGTCGTGGTTGATGTAGGCGACGCGGTCGACGATCTTGACGACCTGCCCCTCCAGAGTCGCCGGCCTGCGCGAGCCGGTGTGGTTGAGGATGCCGTCGCGCACCTGCTCGGTGAGGTTGAGTCCCCGGCCGTCGCGCTCGAGCACGTCGACGACCCGCAGCGAGTGCTCGTTGTGGCGGAAGCCGGCGCCGCAGTGCTTCCGCAGTGCTTCATCGAGCGCCTCCTCGCCGGCGTGGCCGAACGGCGGGTGGCCGAGGTCGTGGCCGAGTCCGATCGCCTCGGTCAGGTCCTCGTTGAGGCGCAGGGCGCGGGCGACGGTGCGGGCGATCCCGCAGGCCTCGAGCGTGTGGGTGAGACGGGTGCGGTAGTGGTCGCCCTCGGGAGCGACGAAGACCTGGGTCTTGTGCTTCAGCCGCCGGAACGACTTGGAGTGGACGATCCGGTCGCGGTCGCGCTGGAACGGCGTCCGCAGCGGGCTGTCGGGCTCTTCGCGCCGGCGCTGCGCGGGATAGGAGCGGGCCGCCTGGGGTGAGAGGAACCCGTCCTCCAAGGCGGTGATGCGGTCCTCGAAGGTAGCGGTGAGGGGCACGCGTCGATCATACGGCGGCGCTGGGGGGCGACGGGGAGGGGGTCGGCGGACAAAATGGGGAGGGGTCCGGCGACCCCTCCCCCGTCGCCCTAAGCGGCTGCGCGAAGTTGGACGTGGGCGTGGTGCTCGAGCGTTTCATTGACTGCCCGCTCAACCAGGCGCAATGCTCGGGGCTCCGCTGCGGGTGCCTCGCTGAGGGGGTTGGCTAGACCCGCGACCATGAACCGGTGGGCTTCCTCGTCCAGGTGGAAGGAGCCGGCTTCACAGCTGCTGCAGATGACGCCGCCGGCGGCACCGGAAAAGCCGACCAGGTGGTCGGACTCGCCGCATTGGGCGCAGGAGGCGAGCTCGGGGGCGAAGCCGGCTACCAGGGCCAGCTTCAGGCGGAAGGCCAGGGCGGTCTCCAGGGAAGTGGCACGCTGCGCCGCGGGGTCGTCCAGGAGCGAGAGGTAGCGGCAGAGGAGGTTGTAGGCGGGCGGATTGGGCTCGGCGGAGTCCAGCAGGCGCAGGACCGCGTCGCAGGCGCGGGCGCCGGCGGTGAGGGCGGCGCCAGAGGAGCGCAGGCGTGGATAGCCGTCCACCGTGGTCGCGCTGGTCACCGTCATCAGGTCGCTGCGGCCTTCGTGGAGGAGGAGTTCGAGCCGGAAGAACGGCTCCAAGCGCCCGCCGAAGCGAGATCGGGGTTTGCGCGCCCCCTTGGCGATAGCCCCGATCCGCCCACGGGTCTTGGAGTAGAGGTGGAGGATGCGGTCGGCCTCGCCGTAGCGAATGCTCCGCAGCACAATCGCCTCAGTCTTGACCGTAGCTCCGGCCACGACATCAAGGATGCATGACGGATCGGACGTAACCAGCATCAGTCAGCGGCCTTGACCGGCCACTTAGTCAGCGAGGCTGCGCTTTGCGCTTTTTCGGGCGCCGCCGCAACCGCACCTGGCAGCTCGGGCAGAAGTAGGTCGAACGGCCGCCGACGACGATGCGGGCGATCGTGCCGCCGCAGCGCAGGCAGTCCTTGCCCTCGCGGGTGTGAACCAGGAACTCGTCCTGCATCGCCCCCTTCTCGCCGCGGGCGTCGCGGTAGTCGTCGATCGAGGAGCCGCCGGCGTCGATCCCGACCTCCAGCGCCGTCACCACCGCATCCCGCAGCGCCTCCAGGTGCTCCGGCTTCATCGAGCCGGCCGGCGAGAGCGGATGCAGCTCGGCGCGGAAGAGCGCCTCGTCGGCGTAGATGTTGCCGACCCCGGCGACTCCGGACTGGTCGAGCAGGAACGACTTCAGCGGCGCCGTTCGCCCAGCCGCCATCTCGCCCAGCGCCTGCGCCGTGAACTCGGGGGAGAACGGCTCCAAGCCGAGTTTGGCGAAGCGCTCCCCCAGGCGCGAGTCCTCGATCAGGAAGGCCTCGCCGAAGCGGCGCGGGTCGGTGAACCAGAGTTCGCGGCCGTCGGCGAGGACGAAGCGGGCGCGCAGGTGGCGTTCCTCGGTCGAGCGCTCGCTCTCGTATAGGCGCCTTCCCTCGGATGGATCGAGCATCTCCTCGCCCTCGCGGAGGATCAGGTTGCCGGTCATCCGCAGGTGCATGACCAGCGTCCGCTCGCCGTCGAGGTGCATGAGGATGTACTTGCCGCGGCGACCGAGCCGCTCGATCGTGCTGCCGCTGACCGCCTCGCCCAGTCGCTCCGGCGACACGGGCCGCGACCAGCGTGGATCCAGCACTGCGAGCAGCTCGATCCGGTGCCCTTCGACCTCCGGCTCCAGCTGCCGGACGACGGTCTCCACCTCGGGCAGCTCGGGCATCTCTTCCGTTTTATCGGATGACGTGTCTGACCTGAGCCCCCTTATAAGGGGCATGAAGTCAGACACCCCCGGACTAGTCGCTCGCTCGCGGGTGCGCCGAGAAGTAGACCTCCTTGATGCGGGCGCCCGAAAGGTGGGTGTACATCTGCGTGGTCGAGATGTCGGCGTGACCGAGCATCTCCTGGACGGCGCGCAGGTCGCAGCCGCCGGCGAGGAGGTGCGTCGCGAAGCTGTGGCGCAGCGTGTGCGGGCTCATCTTGCCGGCGAGGCCGGCGTCGCGGGCATGGCGCTGGACGATCTTGTAGAGACCCTGCCGGGTCAGCGCGCCGCCGCGGAAGTTGACGAAGAGGTGGGACTCCTGGCGCCCGCCGATCAGCTTCGGCCGGCCGCCCCGCAGGTAGCCGTTGATCGCCGCGATCGCCTGGCGCCCCAGCGGCACCAGCCGTTCCTTCGAGCCCTTGCCCCGGGCGCGCAGCACCCCCTCACGCAGGTCGACGTCGCCCAGCTCCAGCCCGATCGTCTCCGAGGCGCGCAGCCCGCATGCGTACATCACCTCGAGCAGGGCCCGGTCGCGCAGCGCCGTCGGCTCGCTTCCCTTCGGCGAGGCGAGCAGCTTCTGCACCTCGGGGTAGTTGAGGACGTGAGGAAGTTTCTTCGAGCGCCGGGGGGCGCTCAGCGCGGCGGTCGGATCGTCGCCGATCAGCTCGTCGCGACGCAGGTGCTTGTAGAACGAGCGCAGGCAGGCGGCCTTGCGGTGGATCGTCGCCGCCGAGCAGGCCGGGCGGCCCTCTCCCGTCGCCAGGATGGCGAGGAAATCGGCGACATCGGCGGCTGATGCCTGCAGAGCGTCGCGGTCGTGGGTCGAGAGGTATTCGCCGTACTGGAGGAGGTCCGTGCGGTAGGCGTTGAGGGTGTTGCGGGATAGGCCTCGCTCCAGCTCCAGGTAGGAGAGGAAATCCAGGACCAGGGACTGGAAACGTTTGTCGGCGCCGGGTTTTGCCGCAGCAGCGGGCGAGGCGGGCCTGATCGCAACTGCCATGAGGAGTGGGTTCGCCTCGCTTCACCCCAACCCTTGGGGCGCAAGGGACCATGCGCTGGGGTCGGGCGGGGGGACCCTCCCCAGACACCCCTCGCCTATGGCTCGGGGTTGAGTGTCTGGGGAGGGTCCCCCCGCCCGACCAGCCGGTCCGCTAGCAGGCTTCCAGTCGCTAGGGCTGCCGCGAAGAACAGGGGGTCCTCTTGGAGCGAGCGGCCCATCGTGGTCTTGGGCAGGTCGGTTGCGGCATAGCCTTTGAGGTCTACAGCTACTTGCCCTACGTGGTGGCTGAAGGGTTCGAGGGCAGCTGCCACCTCGGGTGCGTCGTCGGGGATGGCTACCTCTACGGGAGCCAGGAGCAGCTGAAGGACGGTTTGGGTGTGGTGGCTGAGGCCGCGGTGGCGGTCCCGGGGGTCGCTGGTGGACAGCCTCGGTGAGATCAGGGTCGGTAGACCGAGGCTGAGGGCGGCGTGGGCATTGGCCAGGGCTGCCATCCCACCGTGGCCGTAGGCGGTGTCGGAGCCGATGATTCCCGGGCCTGGGGCGATGAGGATTGCGTCCCAGTCGAGGCCGGTCGCGGCGGCGTCGAGGGCGCCGACGGCGCTGAGGGCCTCTTGCTCGCCGCCGTAGGCCGGGGCGGCGGTGATGTGGCCGGTGAGGAGGCCGCGGTCGCGCAGCTGCTTCACATCCCGGGAAAAGGAACCGGGTAAGGCGCCGCCGCCCGTCTGCACGTAGCCGACCCGCAGGCCTGGCGCCGCCTGCGCCGCGGCCCAGGCCGCCGGCGCCAGGTGTCCGTGCAGCGGCAGAACCGCCACCGGAGTCAATCGCGTGGTCCCTTGGTCATCCGGACTTTGGAACCGCGAGCTGGGGAGCTCGACGGGGTCGACCGGGTGCTGCAGCGAGGTGTAGTTCAGCTTCATCACATGCTCGTCGCCCTCTCCCCCGCCCGCCAGGCCGCGGGTGAGGTTGACGTGGACTACGTCGAAACCGCCCGAGCCGAGGCCGAGGTCGCGGGCGGCGGTGTTGACGACCACCTCGTCGCCCTCGTCCATCTCGCCGAGCAGAGCTTCGTCCGCCCAGGCGCGGCGGCGTTCTCCCTCGACTTCGACTTCCAACGGATCGGCCGAGACGACCAGGCCCCGGCGCAGCTTCAGGCGTCCGGGCACTACTCGGCCGCCGCGGCGACGATTCGCTCGCAGACCTCGAGCATCTTCTCGAGCGACTTCGCGGACACCCGCTCATCGGAGGTGTGGACGTCGGAGGTGCCGTTGGAGAGGAGGACGCAGTCGAAGCCGCCACGGCGGAAGACGTTGGCGTCGCTGCCGCCGCCGATCGCGACCCGCTGCGGCTCCAGGCCCGCGCCGCGCAAACCCGCCTCAGCCAGCGCCAGCGCCGTCGAGTCCTTCGGTACCTGGTAGCCGCGGAACAGCTCTTCGATCCGCACGTCGACGTCGCAGCCGTGCTCGCTCGCCCCCCAGGTGCAAGCGTCGGCGAGCCTGCCTGCGATCGCCGCCGCCCGCTCTGAGTCCAGGCTGCGCGCCTCGGCATGGATCGCGCAATGGCCGGGGACGACATTGCCCGAGGTGCCGCCGGCGATCAGCCCCACGTTTGCCGTCGTCTCCTCGTCGAGCCGTCCCAGCTCCATCCGGGAGATCGCCGCCGCCGCGGCGGCGATCGCGTTGCTGCCGTCCTCAGGCCGGATCCCGGCGTGAGCCTCGACGCCGATGAAGTCGGCGAGGATCTTCTGCTGGGTCGGCGTCGTCATGATCACCTCGCCGACCGCGCCCGCGTGGTCGAGGACGAAGCCGGCGCGCGAGCGCAGCTGCGATGCGTCGAAGGCTTTCGCCCCGCGCAGTCCCTGCTCCTCGGCGACCGTGAGGACGATCTCGATTCCGACCGGCGCCCGGCTTTCGACGTGCCGGGCGATCAGCTCCATGAAGACCGCGACGGCCGCCTTGTTGTCGGCACCGAGGATGGTGTCGCCGCGGCTGCGGAAGACGCCTTCGTCGTCGACCACCTCGATCCGCCCGCGGTGGGGGACGGTGTCCATGTGGGCGCAGAACATCAGCCACTCGTCCCCGCTCCCCGGCGAGCGGGCGATCAGGTTGCCGGCACCGGCCTGGGCTGCCTCGGCGGCTACGTCCTCGACCACCTCGAGCCCCATCCCACGCAGCTCGGCGGCGAGTGTGTCGGCGACCTCCCGCTCCTCGCCGGTCGGGCTGCGGACCTCGCAGTAGCGGACGAACCGCTGGTGCAATCGCCCCTCCATGGGCAGAAGGCTAACCGGGACGGTCAGGCAGAGCGGCGGACGCCGAGCTCGTCGGACTCGACGCTCGGCTCCGAACCGATCTCGGCGACGACCTCGATCTCGCCGCCGTCGGCCGGACGTTTGCCCGCTTGCCGCGCCGCGGCACCGACGAATTCGCGGAAGAGGGGCTCGGGGCGGTTCGGGCGGGAGTTGAACTCCGGGTGGTACTGGGAGGCGACGAAGAACGGGTGGTCGGGCAGCTCGACCATCTCGACCAGGCGCTCGTCGGGAGAGGTGCCGCCGCAGACGAGCCCCTCGTCTTCGAGCCGGCGGCGCAGCTGATTGTTGACCTCGTAGCGATGGCGGTGGCGCTTGTAGATCACCGCCTCGCCGAAGATCTCGCGGGCCCGCGTGCCCTCGTGCAGTTTCACCGGGTCGGCGCCGAGCCGCATCGTCCCGCCCATGTCGGAGACCTCCTTCTGCTCCGGCAGCAGGTCGACGACCGGGAACGGCGTCTCGGGATCGAACTCGGCCGAGTTGGCCCCGTCCATCCCGGCGACGTGGCGGGCGAACTCGACGACCGCGATCTGCATCCCGAGGCAGATCCCGAGGTAGGGGATCGATTTCTCGCGGGCGATCCGGGCCGCTTCGATCTTGCCCTCGATCCCGCGCTCGCCGAAGCCGCCGGGGATCAGGATCCCGTCGCAGCCCTCGAGCTTCTCGGGATCGAAGTTCTCGGAGTCGACCAGCTCGACCTCAACCTTGACGCCGTGGTGGAAGCCGCCGTGCTCGAGCGCCTCGATCACCGACTTGTAAGCGTCGGCGAGCTGTACGTACTTGCCGACCACCGCGATCCGCACCTCGCCGGTCGCGGACTCGGCGCGGCGCACCATCTCTTCCCATTCGGCCATGTCCGGCGAGGGCGCCTCCATCCCGAAGTGGTCGAGGACGAGGTCGTCGACGCCCTCGGCCCGGAAGACGAGCGGCACCTTGTAGATGTTGTCGACATCGTGGGCGGAGATCACCGCATCGACCGGGAGGCTGGCGAAGAGGGCGATCTTGCCGCGGATCTCACGATCGAGGCGGCCTTCGGAGCGGCAGACCAGCGCATGCGGCTGGATCCCGATCCGCCGCAGCTCGTTGACCGAGTGCTGGGTCGGCTTCGTCTTCAGTTCGCCGGCGTGACCCACGTAGGGCACCAGCGTCAGGTGGACGAACATCGCCCGCTTCGGCCCGAGGTCGGTATAGAGCTGGCGGATCGACTCGAGGAACGGCAGCGACTCGATGTCGCCGACGGTGCCGCCGATCTCGGTGATCACGAAGTCGACCGCCTGCGACTCGGCGACGATGAGGATTTTCTGCTTGATCTCGTTGGTGATGTGCGGGATCACCTGCACGGTGGCGCCGAGGTAGTCGCCGCGGCGCTCGCGCTTGATCACCGAGTTGTAAACCGCGCCTGCGGTGACGTTGGAGGCGCGGGTCGCGTTCTCGTCGGTGAAGCGCTCGTAGTGACCGAGGTCGAGATCGGTCTCCGCCCCGTCCTCGGTGACGAACACCTCGCCGTGCTGGAACGGGCTCATCGTCCCGGGATCGACGTTGATGTAGGGGTCGAACTTCTGCAGCTGAACCCGGTAGCCACGGGAGACCAGGAGGCGGCCGATCGACGCCGCGGTGATGCCCTTGCCGAGGGCCGAGACGACACCGCCGGTGACGAAGATGAACCGGGTGTCGCCTTTGCTGGACGGACTCATGCTCTGCCGAGCGAGTCTAGCCAGCGCAGGGGCGGAACCGAGTCGATGGTTGCGGAAATTGAGCGAATCTCTCCATAGACGGTCAGAGCCACGACGACCGCCAGCGCCACCAGCCGCTCGTCGGCCCCGAGCACCGTCAGCAGCCAGACCCCGGCGATCGCCCCGATCAGGTTGGACCCGGTGTCTCCCAGCATTGCCCGCTCCCTCAGCGTCAGCCGGGCGCCGACCAGAACCGGGCCGGCGAATATGCCGAGCAGTTCCAGCGGCTCGAGGCTCCAGGCGCCGAGGCAGAGGCCGACGGCGAGCAGCCCCAGCCCCTTCTCGGCCCGGCCGGGCCGTAGGTCGAGCAGGTTGCCCAGGTTGGTGGCAAGGATCAGCAGGGCGATGTCGGCTAGGTAGCGCCAGGATTCGAGCCCGCGGCCAGAGACGACGTAGGCCGCCAGCGCCAGGGCCCCGACCGCCTTGATCGCGCCGGTCGAGAGCGAGCCGCCGCGCAACGCCGTCCAATGCCCGCGCCAGCCGCGTGGACTCGCGACCGTCTCGCCCCGCCCCAGCGCGTCGTCGAGGAAACCGAGGAAGGCGATGCCGAGCAGATAGGGCAGCCACTGCCGCAGGCCCGGCTCAAGCAGGTCGAGGTCGGCGCGGTCGTTGAGGAAGGCAAGCGGCGCCAGGGTCACCAGCGCCGCCGTCGCCAGCACCGCCCCCAGCGGAAAGGCGAGGGGGGCGCCGCGGTAGTTCTCCCGCACCAGGCCGGCGTCGCGCAGCCCGCGCGCCCCCGCCGGGACGATGAACATCGAGATCGCGATCGCCAGCGGAAACCCGACCCAGTACATCGGACTATCTGCCTTCCGTCAGCAGATCCGGGAGCAGCCGGTCGGCGCTCCCCTTGACGCCGAAGCTGCCCTCGGCACCGAGCATCGCGAAGACGAACGCCAGCCGTCCCGCCGTGGAGTCGACGTCGTCGACGCTGGAGAGGTCGTTGGACTGGAAGAAGGAGATCGAGGACGGTTCGGTCGTCGTCGCCTCGATGCCGACCGCGGGGACACGGGTGGCGGTCATCCCGCTGAGCAGCGTCGATTCGAGCTGCCCTGCCCGCGAGCGCTGCACCGGCCCCATGTCTTCTGGCTGGTCACGGACGACGATCACCCCGTCGAGGCCGCCGAAGCTGCCGCTGGCACGAGAGAAGAGCTGGCCGCGGACGACTTCGGGCAGGGTCCCTCCCAAAACCAGTTGGCGCCCCAGGCCCGTACCCAGTTCGCCCAAGGCGTCGGGATTCGTGCGGAGGTCGGCGAAGCGCGTCCTCGCCAGGGTTCCCGCGAGGCCGTTGACGTCGACCGGCTCCCGCACCACCCCCACGCCGACCAGTTTCGCCCCGGTCGGGCTCAGCGCGTCCTCGACCGCCCCGGTGAGGTCGCTCGGCAGGCCGCCGAGGGCGACGATCGCGAGCCGCCTGCCGGCCAGCCGGCCCCGCGTCAGCACCGGGTAGACCCGTTCGCCGAATTCGTCGGCGCGGTTCAGCCGGCCGTTCAGTTCGTCGGCCCGCGAGCGGGCGTCCTGGAGGTTGCCGACCAGGCTGTGCTCGAGGTCCTTGCGAGTACTGGTGAGAGCATCGCCGCCGAACTCGGCGCCGATCAGGATCCCGATCGCGAGCGCGAGGAAGACGGCGATCAGCGAAGCGGTGTGGTAGCGGGCGGAGTACCCCATTTGCAGCCAGAAGGCTAGTGGCCGGCCAGACGCTCGTCAGATACCGAGCTGGATCCGGATCTTCAGCCAGACCAGTTCCCAGACGTCGTTGAGGGCCGGCGAAGTGATGACGAGGATCGTCAGCAGGACCAGGAAGGCGACCATGAAGAAGGCCAGCGGCGCCAGCGCAGAGCTGGGGTTGTAGAGCCGGCTCACCCCCTTGGCATCGACCAGCCGCTCGCCGATCCGCAGCCGGGTGAGAAAGGTCGAAGACATGCCGCCGCGCTTGCGGTCGAGGAACTCGACCAGGTTGAAATGGGCGCCGACGCTGACGATCAGGGTCGCGCCCTTCTCGTAGGCCATCAGCATCGCCACGTCCTCGCTGGTCCCCGCCGCCGGGATCACCTGGTGGCCGAGCCCCCCCTCGACGAGGCGCTCCCGCCCCGGCGCCCGGCCGTCGGGATAGGCGTGGACGATCAGCTCGGCCCCGCAGCGCAGGGCCGCATCGCTCGCCGAGTCCATGTCACCGAGGATCACGTCGGGCTTCAGGCCGGCTTCGAGGATCCCGTCGGCGCCGCCGTCGACGGCGACGATCAGCGGCCGCACGTCGCGGATGTAGGCGCGCAGCGCTTTCAGATCGCGCCGGTGGCGCTCGCCGCGGACGACGATCAAGACGTGGCGGTCGCGGAAGCTGGCGCGGGTCGGCGGGAAGGCGATGTTGCCGGTCAGCAGGTCGGTCTCTTCGCGCACATGGGCGACGGTGTTCTCGGCGAATTCCCCCAGCGCCTCGTCGATCCGCTGCCGGTGCTCCTGCATCTCGCGCTCGAGCTCGGCGATGCGGAGCCGGCGGCCCTCGGCGATCTCCTCATCACCGACGTAGATCGTGTCGCCGGCGACCCGAACCCGGTCTCCGTCCTTCAGCAGCTCGAAGAGCCTGGCGTCGGGAGCGTCGAGGAGAGCGATCCCGGCGCGAGCGAGCATCAGCGGCCCCGCGTTCGGGTAGCGCCCCGAGGAGGAGGGCGCCGCGTTCAGGACCGCGACCACCCCCGCTTCGATCAGCTCCTCGGCGGCGATGCGATCGATGTCGACGTGGTCGACGACCGCAACGTCCCCGGGCCTCAGTCGCTTGACCAGGTGCTTGGTGCGGTCGCCCAGGCGCGCCGTGCCTTCGACGGCGAGGTTGCCGCGCGCTCCGTTCCTGCGCCCGAGCAGGGCGGGGAGGCGGCGGCGGGATGCGGTGGCCACAGACTCAGGTTAAGGCTAAAAGCCGCCTGACCAAGCAGAGCAAGGACGCAAGGGAGCGTGGCGTGCTCCGCACGCGAGCGACTGAGGACGCCGCTATGCGCAGTGTCAGGCGGCTTTTAGGAGCTCTCGGGCATGACGGGTCGCCGCTTCGTCTGACCCGGTACCACCGAGCATGCGCCGGATCTCCTCGACCACGCCGTCTCCGTCGAGGCGTTCGACCTTGGCGCTCGCCTGATCGCCCGCCACGTCCTTCTCGAGCCGGAAGTGCGTGTCGGCCAGCGAGGCGACCTGGGGCAGGTGGGTGATGCAGATGACCTGGCGGTCGTGCCCGAGCGCTCGCAGCCGCTCGCCGACCACGCGCGCCGTGTTGCCGCCGATGCCGGCGTCGATCTCGTCGAAGACCACCGTTCCGGCGCTCGCCGCTCGGCCGAGCCCGCTCAGGGCCAGCATCACCCGTGAGAGCTCGCCGCCGGAGGCGGCGTCCCGGAGGGGGGCCGGGTCGATCCCGGGGTTCGGGGCGACGCGCAGCTCGACCGTCTCGCGGCCGGAGCCCCCGTAGCCGTCCGGATGCGGCTCGAGCACGACCCGAAGCGAGGCCCCGGCCATCGCGAGCTGCTCCAGCTCGGCGGCGACACGCTCCTGCAACGGCTCAACCGCCCGCTCGCGACCATCGGTCAGCTTCTTCCCCAGCTTCGACCGCCGCGCTTCCGCCGTGGCCAACTCGGCTTCGGCATCGGCAAAGCGCTCTCCGGCGCCCTCGAGCCGGGCGATCTCCGCCCGGCACCGCTCCGCGTGGGCCAGCACCGACTCGATGCTGCCGCCGTGCTTGCGTTCGAGGCGGTCGATCGCCTCGAGTCGCTCTTCGATCGCCAGCAGGGCGGCGGGATCCGCCTCGACGCCCTCGGCGTAGTCGCGCAGCTCGGAGACGAGGTCGGCGAGCTCGACACCCAGCGCGACGACCCGCTCGCCCACCGCATCGAGCGAAGAGTCGAGGCCGGCCACAGCCTGCAGCGCCGCTTCGGCCTGCGCCACCGCGGCCGCCGCGCCCCCGTCTTCCTCGGCTCCTCCGAGCCCGGCATGGGCAGAGCCGGCGGCTTCGCGCAGCCCCTCGGCGTGGCGAAGGCGCTCGCGCTGAGATGACATCTGCTCGCGCTCCTCGGGCACCGGCGCCACCGCCTCAATCTCTGACAGCTCGTAGCGATAGAGGTCGAGGTCGCGCTCCCGCGAGCCTTCCCGCTCCCGCAGCTCGGCCAGCTCAGCCTCGAGCCGACCCACCTCACGGTGCGCCTCGCGATATGCGCGTCGCACCTTCAGGTGCTCGTCCCCGGCGAAGCCGTCGAGGATCTCGAGCTGGGCCGAGGAAATCGTCAGCCGGCGGTGCTCGTGCTGGCCGAAGAAGGCGAGCAGGCGCCCGCCCAGCAGCTTCAGGTCGGCGGCGGTGGCGGCGCGGCCAGCGACAAAAGCGCTGGTCCGGCCGCTCGCCGCGACCCGCCGTCCCAGCACAACCTCCTCGGCGCACTCCGGCAGCCGCTCCGCAAGCTCAGCGAACTCCGACTCGTCCATCAATCCCTGGGGCAGGTCGAAGACCCCCTCGACCCAGGCCTCCGGCGCCCCGGGCCGGACGATCTGAGCTTTTGCCTTGCCGCCCATCAAGAGGTCGAGCGAATGGGCGAGGACCGTCTTCCCGGCCCCGGTCTCGCCGGTGATCGCGTTCAAACCCTCCCCGAGCCGCAGTTCCGCCCTCTCGATCAGGAGCAGGTTCTCGATCCGCAGCTCGCGCAGCATGGGATCTGTGTAGCAACGACTGCGGATCGACTCGCGAAGTTTCCCCGCAGGTTCCGACTAATGAAGGGACAAGGCTGCGATGACACCGGCCACGAGGCTGCCGATGATCGTGCAGCAGAGACTGCCGAGCCAGAGCTCGATCCTTCCTAGACGATTCTCAAAGTGTTCGAACCGCTGATCGACCTGCTCGAAGCCTTTCTTCATCTCGACCCGGAGTTCGCGTAGATCGGCGTCGACTCGGTTGAAAGCCTTGTCGGGGCGCTCGTCGGTCCATTTCTCCCTGGGCATCACGACCATTGCAGGCAACCATAGGAAGCTTGTTGTCAACAGTGGCGCGCAGAAAGTAAATCTTCGCCGGCGACTTCCGCGCGAAAGTGGAACTAGCCGCCGGTCGGCTGGACGAAGTCCTCGGACCTGACCAGGAGGAAGCCGAGGACGGCGCCGACGAAGCAGATGATTGCGCCGATCACGAGGATCTCGTTCATACCGCTGACGAAGGCGATGTCGGCGGCGTGGGTCGTTCCCCCGTGGAAGCCCATTTCCCCGGCAGCGCGAGAGCCGCCGGAAGCAACGGCTTCACCGAGCCCTGCGGGAACTTCCGGGAGTTCTTCGGCCAGCTTCGAATCGACCTTGCTTTGGAAGACGGCACCGAGGCCGGCGACGCCGGTCGCAATCCCGACCTGGCGGAAGGTCGTGTTGATCCCCGACCCCATGCCCGATTTCTCCACCGGGACCACCGCGATCGCCGCCTGGCCGATGCCGGGATTGGTCGTGCCGATGCCGATCCCGGCGATCACGAACCCGACCAGGAGCGCCGTCCACTCCGAGCTCGGAGTCAGCCCGTGCATCAGCAGCAGGCCGATCCCGACCAGGGTGAGGCCGCAGCCGAGCAGGACCCGGATCGGCACCCGGTGCGAGAGGCTGCCGGAGATCGGGGCGACTACGAAGCCGAGCACGGTCAGCGGCAGGAAGCGGAGCCCGGCTTCCAGCGGCGAGAACTCGAGTACGCCCTGCATGTAGATCGTCAGGTAGAGGAACATCGCGAACATCCCGGCGGAGAGGGCGAATGCCACCGCCGAGACGCCGTTGAAGGCGCGTTTGCGGAAGAGCCCGAGGTCCAGCATCGGGTGCGCCACCCGGTGCTCGATCGCGACGAAAACGGCGAGCAGGACCGCGGCTGCGGCCAGGCAGCCGACGATAACGCCGCTCCCCCACCCTTCCGGGTTGCCCCGGATCAGGCCGAAGATCAGCAGGAAGAGCGCCGACGAGAAGGTGACGAGGCCCGGGACGTCGACCGGCTCGGGGTCTTTGGCGAAGACGTTGACGATCTGGCGCTCGGTCAGCACCATCGCGGTGATCCCGATCGGGACGTTGACGAAGAAGATCCACTCCCAGCCGAAGCTCTGGGTGAGGACGCCGCCGACCAGCGGCCCGACCGCGACCGCGCCGCCCACGGTCGCGCCCCAGACGCCGAAAGCCGTCGCCCGGTCTTTGCCGTGGAACTCCTGGCCGATCAGCGCCAGCGAGGTGGCGAACATCCCGGCGCCGCCGATGCCCTGCAGCCCCCGGGCCAGGTTGAGCAGCGTCGGGTCCTGCGAGATGCCGCAGAGGAACGAGGCGAAGGTGAAGATGCCGAAGCCGATCGTGAACACGCGCCGGCGGCCGAGGCGGTCGCCGAGCGAGCCCGCGGTGAGCAGAAACGCGGCCAGCATCAGCGAGTAGGCGTCGACCACCCACTGCAGGCTCGAGAGGCTCGCGTTCAGTTCCCGCTGGATGTCCGGCAGGGCGACGTTGACGACCGTGACGTCCAGCAGCAGCATGAAAGTCGCGATCGAGACCAGCAGCAGGGTCCACCACTTGCGCTCCATGGCGCAGCACCCTAATAAACCCACCTCGTCGGCCTGAGGTGGTCTGACCAAGCAGATCAAGGACGACCGAGCGCGCGTGCTTTGCACGTAAGCGAGGAGGGACGCCGATATACGCCGGTCAGGGCGCCTCAGACGGCGAGGTGGCCGAACTTGTCCCTTATGCGCTGGTAGAAGCTCGTTCCCGGCAACTGCGCCAAACGGCTGACCGAATCGAGGAAGCGCACCTCGAGCTCCGCCCCTGGCGCCAGCTCGGCGACCTTGCCGCCGTCCACAGCCACCTCGACTGCCTCGCGCTGCGGCGCGTTCTCGATGTGGAGCACGTCGCCGGGGGCGACGACGAGGGCACGGGCGGTCAGCGAGTGCGGCGCGATGTAGCTGACCACGTACCCCTTCACCCCCCAGGCCAGGATCGGGCCCTGGTTGGCGAGGTTGTAGCCGGTCGAGCCGACCGGGGTGGCCGCGACGATCCCGTCGCAGCGCACATGGCCCACCTCCCTGCCGGCGATCCGGTAGCTGAGCTCGGCGACCCGGTCGTGGGGACGCCGGGCCAGGGTGATGTCGTTGAGGCCGACAGCTTTGACCTCCTCGCAGGCCACCTCCAGCCCCGGCAGCGCGATCGTCTCGATTTCCCCCCCGAGGGCACGGCGGATGCCTTCGCGGGCCTCCTCCCGCTCAACCGCGGCGAGGAAGCCGACGGTGCCGAAGTTGACGCCGAAGATCGGGACTTCGGTGCCGGCGTAGCGGCGCAACGCGTGCAGGATCGAGCCGTCGCCGCCGAGCACCAGGCAGATCTCGGGCAGCGTGTGTTCGGCGGTGACGTCGACCCCCTCGCCGGCGGCGCCATGCTTTTCCAGCTCCTCCTCCCTGGCAGCCAGCCGCCAGCCGAGTTCGTGGGCGACTTCGGCGGCGACGGCGACCGCTTCGGAAGCCGAGGGCGGATGCGAGTGGGTGATCAGGGCAGCGGTCTTCACGCGTCCTCCTCGACCACGGCCGCCACGGCAGCGTCGAGGTTCTCGACTTCCGCGCCTGTCCCGCCGCACCAGACGAAGGTCTCGCGATTGCCCTTCGGCCCCGGCAGCCCCGAGGACGCCAGTCCGCGCACAGACAGCCCGAGCTCCTGAGCCGCCACGGCGACTTTGAGGATCGCCTCGCGGCGGTCTTCCGGATCGCGAACAACGCCGCGCCCGACCCGGCTCTTGCCGAGCTCGAACTGCGGCTTCACCATCGCCACCGCTTCCCCGCCGCGCCCGAGGCAGCGGACCACCGCCGGCAGCACCTTGGTCAGCGAGATGAAAGAGACGTCGACCGTCGCCAGGGACGGCACGAAGGGCAGGTCACCCGGCTCCATCGCCCTCGCGTTGAGCCGCTCGATCACGTAGACCCGCGGGTCCTCACGAAGGCGGACGTCGAGCTGGCCGTAGGCGACGTCGGCGGCAATCACCCGCAGCGCCCCCCGTTGCAGCAGGCAGTCGGTGAACCCGCCGGCGGAGGCGCCGACGTCGAGGCACTCGCGATCGGCGACGTCTATCCCGAGCCTCTCCAGCGCGTTGTCGAGCTTGATCCCCCCGCGGGAGACGAAGCGAGGCCCGGGGTCGACGATCAGGTCGGCACCCGCATCGATCAGCTGGCTCGGGCGCAGCGCCACCGGGCCGTCTCGCCCGACCCGCACTTCGCCCGCCCGCACCGCACCGGCCGCCGCCGAGCGGGAAGAAAAGAGTCCGCGCTCGGCCAGAGCAGCGTCTATCCGGGTCTTCGTCACCGACCGAAAGCTACAGCCAGCCCCCGCAAGGAGCGGGATTTAGCCGCGCCTGAGACGTAAATGCAACATTTCCTTGACAACTTCTCCCGCCTAGTCCGCTTTTCTGGAGCAAATCCGGGTAGCGAAAGCCGGAGAATCCGTGAGATGCAGGGGTTCTGTGACCCCACTCACACACAAGTCGCACATACGTTCGTACGCTGTTCAAGGATTCGCAAGAGAAAACCGACTAAAGGATCACGACAAAGACTTTTTGGTTGAACCCCGCGTCGATATATCGCCTCGCTGCTTCCCACAGCGACGCCCTCGACACAAACCGGGCTCACCTACCTCCCACGGATCCACATATATAGAGATACATATCTCTCCTCCCTGTAGTAACCCCAGAAGCGCCCCGCCTCCCCGGCGGGGCGTTTTCTGTTGTGCGGGGCTCTAGCTAGCCAATTGCGCTGCATACTCGCGGTACGGATACCTGAGACACCGAGCACAAATTTGGAGCTGATGCGCCAGTTGATGCGCCAGTCAGCTGTAGAGCCGTCAGATTTTGGTCCCGGATCTGCCGAAAAGAAGGACGGCGATGTCCTCCGTTGACGCCTCATCAAGCCCAAGCTCTGCCCGGGCCGCTTGAAGAACCGCGACTAGACGATGCTGACCATCTGCACCGACGGTCGAGCCGCAGTCCTGAAAGCGGCGAAACTCGGCAACAAGCTCAGGAGAGGCATGAAGGGCGACACGGGATGCTGCTGATGCATAGAGCTGCTGGCCTCGGGTGTCGCCGCCCGCGACCTCGGCAATTGCCGTTACAGCGTCATTCAAAGCTTCAACCAGGAGTCGCTCCGTACGGGCCTTCTTTTCATTGCGACTCGCCAGGAATCCACCAAGGAGCACCCCGCCCAAACCAACGGCAAACGTGATGAGCGCGCCGATGACCTCCACGGCGCGAAGCTACTGAAACACGCGGATGGTCATCCTCTTACGGCGCTTGACGAAGTAGCTGTGGGGTCCCGAGCGGCTAGGTAGGCATCCATTCGCGCCCGAACGTCGTCGTAGCTGCCGGGGAGCAAGTGCCCGTACACGTCGAAGGTCGTCTGGATTTTCGAGTGCCCCATGACCACCTGAATCGCTTTCGGGTTGGCTCCGGTGTCGATCAGGAGCGAAGCGAAGGTGTGCCGGCACTCGTGGAGGGTGAGCAACGTCAAGAGGACCGGCGCGCGGCCCTCCTCCTCGGCGGCTTCCCGTTCGGCGAGGTTGTACGCCTTCCACGCCCGCCGAGCCCGGCCGTCGATGGTGGACGGATAGAAGACCTGATCGGCAGCGCGGCCGAAGATGCGATCCGTTCCGGCCCTCCCGGTCCTGGAGAGCTGCTCATCGAGGAAGTCACGAAGGATGGCGAGCAGCGGAATGGTCCGCTTCGCCGCCTCTGACTTCGGCTCGATCTCACCCTCCTCCTGGTCCCAACCTTTCCTGACGTGGAGCAAGTTCCTCGCGAGGTCTATGTCTTCGCAGCGAAGGGCCTGCAACTCGCCTCTCCGCAGACCGGCGTAGAAGGCCGTCGCCCACAGCCCCCGATCTTCAAGGGGAAGCAGCTCGATCAAGCGCGCTGCTTCGTCAGGGGCGACGATCCTGCGCGGGCGCTTGGACTTACCCAGAGGAAGGTCGATCCCTTTGGTCGGCTCGTTGGCCAGTTCTTCGCGGTCGAGGGCGTGCCGGTAGAACGCCTGCAAGGGGTTGAGGACGTTGCTTGCGCTGTGGCCCGAGAGGGTCGCCAGCAGGTCGTCGGCGAAGCTCTGCACGTCGGCGCGCCGAACCTCGGAAGGCCGTAGCGCCCCGAGTTCGGAGTCCTTGTAGCGAAGGCGGACCGCCCGCTCGTAGGACCGGATCGTGTTCGGCTTGTAGCGCTCTTTCTTCTTCGGCCGAACCTCGCCGCTCTCCATCCCGGCGACAAAATCGACCAGCGCCTCGTAGACGGTGCCGGCGTCCTTCGGCGCTCTGCGTAGCTCGCCTTTGCGAGCGGCCGTTAGGGCTTCTGAGCGCCACGCCTTGGCCTCACGCTTGGTCTTGAACGTGCGGCGAACCTTCTTCTTCTCGCGCCGCAGGTAGACCCACGCCTCCCAACCCGAGCTGCAACGGCAGCGCTTTCCTTCGCGGACGGGGCAGCGGGGAGCGTGCCGCCTGACGATGCCCTCAGCCATCGTTGCGGCCCTCCTCGTGAGGAAGGTTCCCGGCCGTCGAGCGGCACGGATACATAGGGTGAGTACCAGCCATAGGGAGGTCACTTCTCCTTGTGGTCAGGCCCTCGATCCGGCGTTGGCGCGCCGCCGAGGGCCGTTTCTTATTGCCGTGCAATCTAGCGGGTGAACTGGACGCGGCGAGCATCACGAAAGCTGCTCCATCATCGGCTCCTCGGAGCTTTCAGCCACCCATCGTTCAAGCTCGCGAACCGGGACCAGGCGCTTGCGGCCTCGCCGGATCAAGCGCAGCTGCGGGGCGACGTTCTCATCGAAGAAGTCAGGACCGACGCCGATGGCGGCAGCCGCCTCCGAGGGCGTGAGAGCTATACGGGGGATGGACGCCGGGAGCTTCTTCGCCATGCCTTCTCACCGCCCGATCCCGAGGCGCATCGAGCGCTCGGCCGCCCGCTGTTTCTTCAACCCGAGCTGGCGCTGCGTGCGCTGCAGCCGCTCCCTGGCCTGCCTCTGTCGGGCCTGCGCGGTCGGGTCTTTCGGCTCCCGCCCGAGGGCATTGTGTCTGTCCACCACGCCGTTTCTGACGCGGTAGCTCTCGATCCCGCGCACCGCCCGGTCCCACGCCGCCGCCTTCGCCGGATCGCTCGGCCTCTCCCCCAGCTCGGACCTGATGTAGGCGGGAGGAGATAGGCGAGCGGCGGTCGCGGCAGCCCGCTCCCGTTCTGAGAGGACGTGTTCGGCGACCGCTGCTTTCGCGCGGGCATCGTGGCCAATCCCCGGCAGTTGCTCGCGCTCGGCCCTCGCCGCCTCGATCCGCTCCAGCGCCGATTCCTCGTTGGAAGGATGGACGCCCGACCGCGAGCGCAACGACTCGACCCGCTCGGCCTCCCTGCTGATCGTCTCCTCGGCCCGAAGGTGCCGGGATTCGTTGTGCTGCTCGGCTGCGGCCTCCGAGCGGAGCTCGTGGACGCACCGGGCCAGCTCGTCGGTCGGCATCCGGGCGAACTGCGAGCGGAGGGCCTCGTCGTGGGCGGCGCTCTGAGCGCCGACCCGCTCGGCCGCTTCGGCGATGTGCTCGAGGCCGTGGCGCAGGTAGGGCGAATCCGGCGCGATCTCCTCACGGGCGAGCTGGACCTCTGGGGTCGCGTAGATGAAGGTCTCCCCCCTGGTGCGCGAGGTTGCGACGTAGAACTCCTCCCGCGTCATCGAGGGGTCGGCCATCACGAAGGCCGAATCGAGAGTGGCGCCCTGGGCCTGGTAGATCGTCGCGGCGTAGGCGTGTTCGATGGCAGGCGCTCCGTCTCTCGGATTGACCCGGCCCAAGAAGACGGAATCGACACCCACCCGCCTCGCGGTGTCGATTCCGTCCAACACCAAACGCCCCGAGTCCACGTCCACCTCCGCTATCCGCCACCTCTCGCGGTTGAAGATGCCGGCGCGCTGATCGTTGATTCTGGTGATGACCTGATCGCCGGCCGCGAAGCGCCCCTCGCCGACCCTGATCTCCTCGGCACCGAGCTTTCCTTCGGCGCGCATCCGCTCCCGCGCCAGGATGTTCAGCTCGCGGACCTCGGCGTTTCGCTGGGCGACCATCAGCGCGTCCTCGCCGTCTGCGAAGCGCTGCCACCAGTCGGCGACCATCGCCTCCCGCCGAGCGGCGGGGTCCTCTGAGATCGTCACCCGCTCGGCTCCCTGGTAGACCGAGATCGCCTCCCGGCCTTCGCCCTCACGGATCAGCTTCGCCGCATCGCGCTCAAGCTCACGGCGGTGGCGGATCACTTCATCGAGGACGATCGGCTCGGTCCTTTGCGCGATCGCCGAGAAGAGACCGCCAACCTCGATCTCGCCGAGCTGGGCGGGGTCGCCGATCAAGACCAGCTTGGCCTCGGCCTCCTGGGCGTGGTCGATGATCCGGGCGAGAGCGTGGGAGTCCACCATCCCGGCCTCGTCGACGACGACCACCGAGTCGGGGCGAAGCGGCGCCTGCCCCTCGGCGGCGGCGCGGTCAAGCTCTGCCAGCAGGCGGGCGAGGCTCGTAGCCTCAAGTCCCTCGCAGCGGAGCACGTTCGCCGCCCGCCAGGTCGGCGCCACGACCCGCAGCTCGCCGCGATCAGCTGACCATCCCCGGGCCGCGGCGACAAGGGCGTAGGTCTTGCCGGTCCCGGCCTCGCCGACGACGACGACCAAGCCCTCGCCGCCCGTGAGGAGGCGCCGCACCATCGCCCCCTGGTCTGACTTCATGCTCGGCCGCTCGGCGAGGACGCGGGCGACGACGAGCTGATCCACGGTGGCGCGGTCCGTGCTCGTCCCCATCGCCTCGGCGCTCGCGAGCGCCTTCTTCTCCAACTCCCAGATCGCGCGGGTGGTGTAGCGGTCGCCCTTTGCGGCCTGGGCGATCAAGATCACGTCCGGCCGGGAGAGGTAGGCGTCGGCCAGCTCCACGACCTCGGGTCCGGGGGCGCCGGCCGGGAGGGAGTCCGCAACGGCCTGGATCACGTCGCGGCGGTCGAAGTGCGAGGCGTGGGCGGTAAGCGCGGCCTCGACGTCGGCGACCGCGACCTGCCCCTCGGGCGCCTGGCGCTCCTTGCCGAAGGTGGCGCGGATCGCCTCGCGGTCGAGGCCGATCTCCTCGCCCTTTCGCCGCCAAACCTCCCGCAGGCTCTCGGTGGTCAGGTCGCGGTCCTTCGCCTCCCTCGTCGCCAGGGTCGCGATCTGTTTGGCGCGGGCGCTGGCTCCCTCCCCCGCCGCCTCGAGGATTTCCTCGCGGCGGGTCGAGAAGGCGCGCAGGTGGTCGGGGTCGAAGCCCCGGATCTCGGCGATGCCGTTCTCGACCTCGCGCCAGCGGACGCCGAGCCTGCGCGTCAGCTCGTCGCGCAGGTGTGCCTCGTAGATGTAGCCGGCAGCTTTGGCGTGGTCGTATATCGCCGGGTGGTAGAGGCGGGTCCAGCGGCCCTCGGCAAAGGTGGCGTTGGCGACGAGGACGTGGGTGTGGAGCTGCGGGTCGCCGGCGCGGGAGGAGCGGTGGACGTAGCCGGCGGCGAGGAAGCCGTTTCCCTTGAGAAAGAGGTGTCCCCCCGCGCCGCGCCTGGTCCAGCAGGCGGCGCCCTGGAGGTAGTCGAGGCCGGCCCGCACCGCCTCGGCGTGGGCGGTTTTGACCTCGGCGGCGACGGGATGGCCGCCGAGCGCCCAGGCGAGCGAGACCGACTTCGGCGCCGAGAAGGTGAGATCGAAGCCGGGGACTGCGCCGCCCTCGACGTGGCGGAGCCCGAACGGCTCGCCGCTCGCCGGGTTCGTCCCCGTGAGCATCGAGACGAGCTGGTCGGGGTCGACCTTGCCTTGCAGGCCCAGATCCTCAGCCGCGTCGCCGAGCCAGTAGCCCTCGGCCTCACCCTCGCCGGAGTAGTAGTCCTCGGCGCCTTCGGCGACTTTGCCGAGGTAGTAGCCCTCCTGGCCTGCTCCCATCTTCCCGATGGAGAGCATCAGCGCGGACCTCTGGCGATGGCGGCGTCCATGCCCTTGCTGTCCAGCGCGGCGGGGCGGTGTATCGGTTCCCCGTGGACTGCCGCAGCGATTCGCAGGGGCGCTTGCCCTTCCCCGAGGACGTCTTCGGGGTGAGTGGAAATGCCGAGAGCGGCCCTGGCGCCCCGCCAATCGCTTCAGCGGTGCCACCCCGGTCGAGGCGGGAATCACCCCGTGATAGTGCGTGAGGGGGGTTGCTGTTGGCTGTTAGTTCTTGAGCTAGGGACTGCTGCTCTTGGCTCTATCGAATTGCAACTGGTTGGGACTCTCACTTGCTGGTGCTGGCTGTGGACAACTGGGGTTTCTGCGCTGCTTCCTCGTTCTGTCTGACAGCTTGTCGGCAGGTCATTACCGAGCTGGGCTCCAAGTGGTAGCCCTAAGCCGTGGGCTCGCCATCGCCTCGGTAGTCCCGCTTGCGGCACTGCCGTAGTACCCGTCGCTCAGACGGCCCCGCCCGAGCGCCTTCCTCACCTCAGCGCTCGCCAGGGGTATCCCCGCGGATGGCGCGCGGGCATGCACCGACGGTGCCGCTGCACTTCGCGCAGCTTCAAGATCAGCGCCAGCCCCTCTTGCTGGATCTGTCGGACGCGCTCGCCTCTAATCCCGAGTTCTTCGCCAATCTCGCGAAAGGTGTGCTTCTCGCCGTCCCACATGCCGGATCGCATTCGCAGGATGTGGGCGGCTCGGGACTCAAGTTCCTCTAACTCTGCCTCGCCGAATGTTTCGAGCGTCACCGCGGGGAGAAAGTTCGCCGCCATCTCCTAGAGAGCCCCGCCGAGGAAGCCACCAGGGCTTCTCCTCACTCGACTGACCTGGCATCCCGTCCGCAGCACGCGCGCAACATACAGACGCCTTTTGATTAACGCGAATTAGTCTTAACCAGCTATTGCCGGCAGACGCGACCGATTCTCCCGACCTGCGGGCGACGCACCTTTAGCCTCCTTAGCCGTTCTTCATTGGCCGGGTCTTTGACGGGGACTCGTACATAAGAAGAGACGCCGACGTGTAGATGAGCTTGTCTTCGCTGCCCTTCGACCTCTGGAGTGCCGCGGCTGACTCCTCTTGCAGCCAATCCATGACTTCGTCCAGTTTGCGGGAAGCAGCGCGGAAGGCGGTATCGTCGAAGAACAGCCCCAGGTTGATCACGGTTCGGTCGTCTCGGCTGTCGAAGGTACCCATCGTCACCGCTTCGGACGCCCGGTCGACGGTTTCCTCAAACGCGCTGACGCTGACTGCCGTTTTGATCTCCGGTGGAAGCTTCCTCCATGCCTCAATGTCGAGAAACATCCGACTGACGGCCCGGTAGAAGTGCTCGACTGCCCCACGTACAGGTCTGTTTTTGACTTCCTCGATCAATGCAAGTTCGTGGAGAACTCGCGTGTGGTAGGAGATGTGGCTCAGTTCGCTGCCGATCTTATTGCCGACGCCGGCGCGGAACATTTCGGCAGGACTGCTGACCGGATGTTCGGTCAGGTAGGCCAGAATCCGGCACCTGAGAGGATGAGCCATCCCCCGCACCACGCGCTGATCGAGGGGAGAGTTGGCGTTGACGGTCCCCCTTAGCATTTTGCCCTTTTTGCGCTTCCGTGCCATCCCTTCCTCGTTCCTTTAGGGAGCTAGAGCGCGGGAGAGTATTTGAGCGTTCCTCTTTTTGCAAGACGGACTTTGGCGCATAAATCAAGATCGCCTCCAATGGTTCAAACGGTTCCACCAAACTTCCCGGTCAGGGCTTAGAGCGTCAGCGAGCGCTCTCGGCAAGCGGACTGACCAGGAGGTGAGACATGAAGATCGGAGCTGTAACCCCCACGTACCCGACTGGGCGCACGACGAAGATGGCCTAGTCAGACCATTTTCTTTGGGATGGACTCCCCAGGTTATCCACCTGGAGGGTCCGTCCTAAATTCAACCTCCATCCCAGCACGCAGGACGCGGAGTCCACCTGGAGTCCTTCGTTCCTTGTATCGCAGGAAACCAGAATGGGAATGGGAACTTGCGGGTGAGATCTGTTTGTAGCCTCGACAGTGTGTCCAGCTCAGGGCGATCCGATAAACGTCGTGACCGCTTAAATATCTATACCGTTATCCGCGCAATCGACTAAATAGTCGGTATTGCAAAGTTTCAGAAACAGTGCAGGATGCCCGTCCGTAACGGGAGCCGCCTTCCATGCCGCTCCAAGCTGACGATCAAGGAGCGGTGCGATGAGCGTACGCATAAAACGCAGCAACGACGTGCGGGGGGTTGCTCTGCTTCTCATTGCCGTGACTGTTTTCGGCCTGACTTTTGTGACCTCGGCACGGAGTGACGAAGAAAGGGACACGAGAGGATCGGTGGAGAGCCCCCTTCCTCACGACACGATCGAACTACCCCAAAAGCGCACGGCCACCTCCGACACCTACGAACTCGAAAACGGTGAACGGGAAACCAGGGTCTTCGAGACCCCGGTCAACTTCGAAGATGCCGAAGGCGACTGGAAGCCCATTGACCAAGAACTCGAATCGGCAGTCGGCGGCGGACTCACGAATGGAGCCAACTCCTTCAGTCTCCACCTGCCTGACAAGGTCGGCGAAGGCGCCGTGAGGGTAAGCGCCGAAGGCCGCTGGGTCTCCTACCGCTACCTCGGCAGCGCTACCCAGCCCGTCGAAGTCGACGGCTCTACTGCCACCTACGAAGTGCCCGGAGAAGGACCTGGCTTCGAACTCGACAGCCTCGCCAACGGCCTCAAGGAGTCGATCGTCTTGAACGATGCCTCCCAGCCGAGCGCCTACCGCTTCGAGCTTGCAGCCTCAGCCGGGATCACGCCGCAGCTCACCGAAGGCGGAGCCGTTGCCTTCACCGACGAAGCTGGCGAAGTGGTCGCCGCTATGCCGGCGCCCACGGTCGGCGACGCGGCGGGGGCCGAGGCGGGGGCCGAGGCCGTCCGCTACGAACTGTCTCCTGACGAAGCGAGCTGGAAGCTCGCGGTCGAGATCGACCCCGAATGGCTTCATGCGCCGGGACGGCAATTTCCCGTCGTGGTGGACCCCACCATCGTCACTGTCAAAATCGCCTCGCCAGAACTCGACTGCGGGATCATCAACGGCGGCTCGAGCGAACAGAGCTTCTGCGGCACCTCCGGCTGGCCGACGCTCGGCACGAAAGCCACCTACAAGTCCTCTGGCGCGGATGAATACTGGCGCACCCTGCTGCGCTTCGGCCTTTCCTCTATCCCCAAAGAATCTTCGATCAGCTTAGCCACGCTCGGCATCTACAGCCCCAAAGAAGCTCGAAACACCTCCGGAGTCGAGCTGTGGCGCGTCGAAGCGCCCTTCGACAACACCGTCAGTTGGAAGTACTGGGCGACGAAATTCCCTGCCCGGCGCGAACCGTGGATCAACGAAGGGGGCGACTACAACGGCCTGAGCGGGCATCAGGTCACCACCTTGACCGGGACCCGCGGAAACCAGGCCGGCTGGTGGACCTTCCAGGGAGAAGGGCTCACCTGGCTCGTGCAACAGTGGATGACGGGCAAAGTCCGGAACAACGGCGTCCTACTGAAGCTCCACGACGAGCGCACGCGCGAATGCTGCATCGAACGCCTGGTCGAATGGCAGTCGAGCGCGGGCGCCAACAAGCCCTATCTGTCGGTCACCTACATCCCACCGGCCCCATCTGACAGCAAGGTCACCTCGCCCACCGACGGCACGACTACCGCAAAGCGCTTTCTCCTCACCTCGGCATGGGAACACAGCGGCGTCGAAAGCGTCACCTTCCAGTACAAGGGCGAAATGGGATGGGTCAACATCCCCGAAGGGGAGGTGACCGACGAAAACGGCCAGGCCATCAGCTGGCCCTACAAAGTCGCGCTCAGCGACCGCCAGACCAAACCGCTCTATTGGGACACCTCGAACCTGAATCCCTTCCTCTGGAAAGCCCAGCAAAGCGCGAAATTCCAGATTCGCGCCGTGCTCTTCGGTCAGTTCGGGGCTGGCGGCTATACGCAGCCGGTCGGCACCGAAGTCAACAAAGACACGGGCAGCCCCAAGGACGCTGGCGCCGAAGTCGGCCCCGGCTCGGTCGACCTGCTCACCGGAAACTTCACGGTGGGACGCAACGACGTGTCCATCCCCGGCTACGGAGGGGCGCTTGAATTCTCGCGCTCGATCAGCTCCCGTCAGGCCGGCATGGAAGCAAACGGCGTCCTCGGGCCTGGGTGGCGCCCGGGCTCGCCGGTGGAACAGGCAGGCGGCTCGAACTGGCGCTCGATCAAGCTCGAATTCTTCACCGAAAACTTCGAAGAAGAAAACGAAGCAGAAGAACTCGAAGAAAGGTCGTTCACCTACAGGTGGGCCACTGTCAGCAGCCTCGGCGGCGAAGAACTCGAATTCGAAGAAACCGCCCCCGGCGTCTTCAAGACCCCCGATGAACTGACCGGCTACCTGCTGGCGAAGATCGGCGAACACGAACTTGCCCTCACCGATCCCTCCGGTGATCGCACCGTGTTCTCGAACGCGCAGACCGCCAACAACGAATACATCCCGATCTCCGTCTCGACGACCGGCGGGCCCGGCAACAAGACGCGGATGAACTACGAATTCCCCGAAGCGGGCAAGAAACGCTTGAAGGAAGTGATCGCCCCAGCCGCTCCTGGGATTTCATGCCCGGATGAAACCGCGAAGAACCTGGCGGGCTGCCACGTCCTCACCTTCAACTACGGCAACGTCGTAGTCGAAGGCCAGAACAAGCCACGCCTGATCTCGATCATCTACTACACGGCCGGCTCGTTCTGGGAAGTCGCGCGCTACGAATACAATTCCCAGGGCCGTCTTGCGGGCGAGTGGGACCCGCGTGCAACCACGGGCGGCATCTCGCTGAAAGAGAGCTATACCTACACCTCAGAAGGCCAGCTGCAGACGCTGAGGCCGCCCTCGCAGGAACCCTGGACGATGGTCTACGGGAACATCTCCGGCGAGAAGGCTGACGGACGACTCGTCGCTGTCAAACGCGCCAGCCTCATCGCCAGCGAACCCATAGCTCAGACGACGATCGCCTACGGTGTGCCGCTCAGCGGGAGCGGCGCCCCCTACAGCATGGGCCGGGAAGCCATCGGCCAGTGGGGGCAGACCGACGTGCCTGCCGACGCCACCGCGATCTTTCCCCCCAACGAAGTCCCCTCGACCCCGCCCACGGCCTACACGCGGGCGACGGTCTACTACATGGACGCCGAAGGGCAGACCTCCAACGTCGCCACCCCGGCGGGCGCCGGCACTTCGGCACCCTCGATCACGACGACCGAAACCGACCGTTTCGGAAACGTCGCCCGAGAACTGGGCGCCCAGAACAGGCTGCGGGCGCTGGCGACGGAAAATCCGACGGCCAGGTCGCGCGAACTAGATACCCAATTCCACTACTCGGTCGACGGCACCGAGCTACAAGAAGAAATCGGGCCGACCCACCTGGTCAAGATCAAGGAAACGGGAGAAACCAGGCAGGCCCGGGTCTACCGCTCGATCCAGTACAACGACCAGGCGCCGCCGCCGGGCCAGCCGGACTACGGGCTGCCGACGAGCGAAACGACCGGGGCTCAGGTCAACGCCTCGACTGTTCTCGATCAACAGGCGACTAGCTCCGAATACAACTGGACGCTGCGCAAGCCGACCGCGATCACCGTCGACCCCGGGGGCCTGAACATCAAATCGGTCACGGTCTATGACGAAGTAACGGGGATGCCGGTTGAAATGCGCCAGCCGTCCAACCCGACCGGGGGCGGGGCCGGCAGCAAGAAGGTGGTCTACTTCAAGAGCGAATCGGAACCAGGGAAAGGCGAACTGGCGAAATGCGAAAGTAACGCCTATGCCGGACTGCCTTGCAAGGTCGAACCAGCAACTCAGCCGGGGATGGGTGGCCAGCCCCAGCTGATCGTCAGGAGCATCCTCGGCTATAACCAGCTCGGGGAGCCCACCGAAATCAAGGAAAGCCCCGCGGGCGGCAGCGAAAACGTGCGCACGATCAAGGTCACCTACGACGCCGCCGGCCGGCAGACGGGCAAGCAGATCGAAGGCGGCGGGCAGTCGATCCCGAAAGTGGAAACCATCTACAGCCCGACCACCGGGTTCCCCACGACTCAAAGGTTCGCGTGCGGTGAATGCGACAACCAAGCCCTGACGAACACCTACGACCCGCTGGGGCGACCGTACACCTACGAAGACGCCGACGGCAATAAGTCCGAAACCACCTATGACCTCCTCGGCCGTCCGGTGACGACGAAAGACGCGAAGGGAAGCCAGACGGTCACCTACGACTCCGTCACCGGCCTGCCGGTCGAACTCGTCGACTCCGCCGCCGGCAAATTCACCGCCACCTACGACGCCGATGGGAACCTCGTCAGCAGAACGCTGCCCGACGGCCTCACCGCAGAAACCACCTACAACGAGGCCGATGAACCCACCCACCTCACCTACACCAAGGCTAGCTCTTGCGGCACTAGCTGCACCTGGCTCGACTTCGGCATCGAAAGGTCGGTCCTCGGGCAGATCCTCAACGAAACCGGCACCTTCGGCACCCACCGCTACGGCTACGACAAGGCCAGCCGCCTCACCTCGGCTGAAGACACTCCCCAAGGCGGCGGCTGCACGACCCGCATCTACGCCTACGAAGGGGCCGCGGGGGCAGACTCGAACCGGACTTCGCTGACGACCCGGACGCCCGGCATCGGTGGCGCCTGCGCCGGATCAGGCGGGACGACCCAGAACTACTCCTACGATGCGGCTGATCGGCTGGTGGGCTCGGGCAGCACCTACGTGACCTATGACGCCTTCGGCCGGATCACCAACTTGCCCGCCGGCTACGCGGGAGGCAAAGCCCTCACGACCAGCTATTTTTCAAACGACATGGTCGCAACGCAGTCGCAAAACGGCGTCACGAACACCTTCGAACTGGATGCCTCCCTGCGGCAGCGGACGCGCCTGCAGGCAGGGGGCCTCGAAGGGATCGAAACCTTCCACTACGATGGTCCTTCCGACGCGCCAGCCTGGACGGAACGGGGAGCGAATTGGACGCGCGCCATCGAAGGCATCGAAGGAGAAACCGTCGCGGTTCAAGAAAAGGGCTCAGAACCGACGCTCGAGCTGACGAACCTGCACGGCGACGTCGTCGCCACGGCCGCTTTGAGCCCCGCTGAACCGCAACTAAAAAACACGTTCGGCTATGACGAGTTCGGAAACCCGACTACGGGCACCTCCGGCCGCTTTGGCTGGCTCGGAGGCTGGCAACGTCGAACGGAACTGAAATCGGGCGTGATCCAGATGGGCGCTCGATCCTATGTCCCCGCGATCGGAAGGTTCATCTCGGTTGACCCTGTGCAAAGTGGATCGGCAAACGCGTACGACTACGCGAACCAGGACCCAGTTAACGGTAGCGACCTCGGCGGCGAAAACACCAACCAAGGACACAGCGGTCCCTGTAATGGAGAAATCACGTTAGCTACCGACTACATCAAGCCTAAACCCCACCACACGGATTGGGGGCGCCTCCGCCTCCATTACTGGGTAGAATGTAACGCTTCGCCTGCAATCGTCGTCTCTGTGCTCAAGATTACGCAATACCTGGAAAATACCACCACGGGCTGGCAGAGGTATGGGAGCTCTCATGCGCCCAATCAGTTCCACGGCACTCGAAAATGGGGAACCGGGAATAGGCCGAAGATCTTTGTTGAATGTCTTTACCACAACGCATACGAGTACCATTACGAATTTGAGTGGCAGTGGAATAGTGTTGGAGGAGTTGCAACGGACGGAGAAGGTAATGGACCGTTGACCGGAGGCTCCGGGACGTTCGAAATGAGCGCCACCGCGATCTGCGGCGACGAGTGGACGTAGGGATTAGTCAGGTACGCTATATTGGTGATATGAGCGTCAGTAAAAATAGGAAATGGGCACTAGGAGCCCTTGCCCTGGCTACCGTCTACCTCATACTTGTCTACATCATCCCGGGAGTTGTCGACGAAAGCGACGGACGGCCGCAGCCGGTAGCCGATCTCTCCGCTCGTGGCTCGAAGCATTGCCCTATGAAGCATGTTCACGTCACGATTGAACATGGGAGTCACAACGGCTACGCTTGGAGCGTCATTGCCAGCATCAAGAAGGGCCACGCCTGCGGCGTTTGGAAGCTAGGTGTCGACTTTCGGCCTCGAGACATCACCCCGGGAAGCTGGGAAGGGTTCTGGGAAATCCCTGCTGGGGGACATCTCCCCGACTCGGCGACTATTAGTGCCCGAGACGAAACGACCGGGGAAGATAGGGACGTTAGTGGGATTGTCGGCTGGGACGTTCGGACGGTGGTATTTATTACCAAGAGCGGTCACCGGTTTGTCGTGCATCCCAGTGCTCCGGGCCGGAGGCTCCTTAAGCGATTCATCTGGCTGCATAATTTTCGATACTTCCTTCGTTTCTATCCCGTAGGGGATCCGGTGAGAGTGGCGAAGCTTCTGAACATTCGAGGAAGGACTATCGCCACTGATCATTTTCGTTTAGGCGAAATCATGAAGATTCCCTAAGTCAGCCATGAGCTGCGGGAAAGCCGCTTAATCCGGACCGTTCAACTATCCGGCAAGATGTGGCTCCGATTCGGTACGGCGGGCTGCGATGCAATCCACATCAGCTCCTCTTTTCTGCGGTGCCCGGACGGAACGCCGCCCTGCCAAGTCCCTTCAGCTCGAAATTGCGGCTGCTTTTCGCGATAGCTGACGGAACGACGAAAATCGTGATTTGGTTCGGGCTTCACGCTCTGGCTAAGTCGGATAGGCCCGAACCACTGATGTATAGGCAAGCTTTCCTATATTTTTTTTGGCCCGGGCAAAGCTCCCAGGACTGGGGTCACCGACCGGTGCGCCAGTGATGCGCCAATGCGCCACCAAAACCACCGGAATCAACCGGACATAACCGGACTGGATTCCGCATCAGCAAGCGGAATCTGGCTCACCGCCTACCGCCTCGCAGTCCTCTCCTCCCTGTAGTAACCCCAGAAGCGCCCCGCCTCCCCGGCGGGGCGTTTTCTGTTGATATTGGCTCTACCAAGCCGATCTGGCCACCGCCCCAAACGACATGTAGGCCCGTTCAGAGGGGACGGAAACCGGCAGATGCGCCAGTCGACACCCCTGGATCCGTCACTACAGAGAGGCGACTCTAATCCTGCCTATCGCACGGAGCTCGGCCGTGCCGACCGACTGGGCCTTCCCTTTGGCGCTTGCTGATGCCCTCTTCCTCTATCGCGGCGAGAGAAGAGGTCTTGGAGATCGCCAGATTTTCCCGCCCGCGTCTTCGGCAAAACAAAGCGTCCGAGCCACCGGAAGCTTGCCTCGCCAAGGACGAACGACGCTTGAGTGCGCCGAAAGACGCCGATCATCGAGCTAGCATCATTCGTCTATGCCTGAACCCGCTGCGCAGACCCTCGCGGCCGTTCGCCGGCTTGATCAATACCGCCCATTCGAGAAAGGTGGCTCTACCTCCCGCGAAGCGGTTGATGAGTTTGTGTTGATCTTCCTCGCGGAGAACGATGGCCAAGTGGCCTCAGTCGAGGAGTGCGTTGATATCGGGAAGACCCTGTTTACCGTGAACCTCCATGAGGTGGAGGTTGCCCGGTCCCTGCAAGACCTCATAAAAGCGGGGCGCGTCGAAAAGGAGAGCGGCTTCAAGCTAACCGAGGCCGAGCGAAGTCGACTAGAGAAGGTCGCACAAGAGAGTGCAAATTCCCGAGAGAAAGCGATCCAAGAGTGGAGGGAATACCTCCTAGGGCAGTGGCCTGGACTGAAAGAGGGCCAGCTTCAGCAGCTTGAGGCTGACCTTGACAGATTCCTTTGCCAGGTTTTGTACCGGCAAGGCTCCGAGGCGGCACTCCTGCTCTACCCGGACCTGCCAGAGGCACAGGGCGCCTATGAGGAGTTGGAGAACATGGGGATGGATTTTCTTCCCAACATCGCTGACCCCGAGGTTCGATCCATTCGCTCGGTCGGGTTTTCTCACCTGATCCGCAGGCCCACGGAAACTCAGAAACTCTGGCTCGGACAGCAACTAAACACGACGTATTTCTGGCGCGTGATCTCCATAGACCCAGAGGGGGCTCAGCTTATTCGCGAGCTGGCGAGCGGCCAGCGCGTATACCTAGACACCAACATGATCTATCGCCTGCTTGGTGTTCAGGGCCCCCGATATGTGCGCCCTACCGAGACGATCGTAAAGACGACGCAAGAGGTTGGCTACGAATGCTGCGTTACCTCGTGGACCGTGCGAGAGTTTCGCGCTTCTTTGAAGCGCGCTGCCGATTTTCTCAAGATGTACCCCCTGCCGACGGATGAGTATTCCGATCTCCTAGCCGAGGCAACTTCGGATGACGACTTTGTCACCGCCTATTGGCGTCGAGTTAAAGACTCTGGGTTGAAGGTTCAGGATTTTGTTGCCCATTTTGAAGAGGTTGAGAGCAACCTTGAGCGCTTCGGCATCCGCATCGTTGATGACGGATGCACGGCCGTCGAGCAGGAGACTGAGGAGATTGAGAACCAGACTGCAATTCTCGGTCAGGTTCTGTTTGGTCGTTACAGGTCGCCAGAACCAATCGCCCACGATGTAAAACATCGCTTGCTTATCCGGCGACTACGCGGCTCTAGCGATCGTCGTTTCGCGAATGCCGGCTTTTGGTTTCTAACCTTTGACAGCGTCCTCCCGCGTTATGACGTCCACGCACGGCGGAAGGACGGCACTTCCTTGCCCTTCTGCGTTAGCGCCGGTTCGTGGTTCCAGATAGTGGAGGGGTTTCGCCCTAAGACCGAGGACAGTCTTCAGCTACTCGCTGACCTCCTGGCTTCCCCATATGTCAGGTATCACCGCGAACTGTCCAAGGATGCGGCCCAAGCGATCGCGGCCCGCGTCGCATTGCATAAGGGTGGCGACCCTCGCCTCGCCGCCAAAATCATGATGAACTCAGCCTTGACGGAGGAGATTGAAGCCGCCGAGGGAGACGAACGAACGGCCTTAATCGATAAGGCGATCGTTGCTGCGGCCCAGCAAGCACAGGACGACGCCCGCGACGCTAAGCTAGCCGCCGAGCGCGCCCGGCGGGAGGCCCAGGCGGAAGGCGATGAGGCGCGAAGAAGGGTTCAAGAAGCCGACCAACGGCACGCTGCAGAACTCCAAGATAAAGATGAGCGGATAGAGGCGGCGCGGCGCGATGAGGCCGAACGTGCCGAGAAAACACTGGCTGATGAACAGCGCAAGCACGACGAGGCGGTTCGGCAGGAGAAAGCCCGGAGCGGCGCCGCCGAAGTTGAGGCCCAAAGGCAGCGGCGACTCAACCACAGATTAATCGTCGCCGTGATAGCGGTTGCCGTATCAATTGTTGGCGTTCTTGCGTTGGGCCTTTCCGGTTTTTGGGCGGTGGTCTTGGTGGTCGCCGTCATCGTCGGCTTATGGGGGGCCGCTGAGCGGTTTTGGGTTCAGAAAGACGATTAGCGGCACCACATGCCGCGCGCCACCGTACGCCAGAAATATCTAGGTGGAAGTGTCGGCTGCAGACCCTGGGCGATTCATGTCGCCCACAGCTACGGCTAAACCGCTTCGTCCATGCGCCAGTCCGACACTTGGATCACCGGGAACAACCGGAGACAACCGGACTCGATCCCGCATCAGCAAGCGGAACCTCGCTCGCATCTGCCGACTCGCAGTCCTCTACTCGCTGTAGGCCCAGAAGCGCCCCGCCTCCCAGGCGGGGGTTTTCTGCTGGTTTGGCGAGAGATCCAATCGCCCCAAGGGCCTAGATGATCAAACTGCGTGATGCACTCAGGCTTGGCCGGGACATTGGATAACTACCGGTCTCCTCCGCCTACCCCCTGCGACCGCCGCTCGCCTACTTATGATCGCAGCGTGTCGCCCGATAACGGCGCTGCCGAAAATCCTTCCGACGCCGCGGAGATGCCTGCATCATTTGAGGACCTAAGCAGGCTTACTTTCAGCCAGGCACTTGAGGTATTCGACGATAGATACGCGGAGCACACGGCTTACGAAGAGGATCGGGTGCGCCAGCAATCCGAGCCCGAGTGGGCGCAGAAGGTATTGGCGAAGAGAGCCAGCCACGCTTGTGGCGTCAAGTTCTCCGAGGATGCGCTCAGCGATCCGTCAGAGCCCTACCCCGCAGCGCCTTACTCGCGAAAGTGGGAAGTAGAACACGACCTCCTCGAGACCAAAAACTGCATCAGGACCTCGGCCGACCTAATCGAGCGGTTCCGGGCGGGAACCGCAAACTACCGACACCACTTCGGAGATCGCTGCTCCTTGGAGCAGGCCGTCGCGGCCGAAGAAGACTGCATTGAAAAATGGTCGAAGGACGCCAAGCCCCTGGAATGGGAGTTGAACTGGCTGAACTCCCGCACTGCCTTCGATTTCACCGGCGAGAGCTGCCAAAGCGATCCAGAGGCCATCTTCGGGCTGGAAGAGAATGGGAAGGCCCTGAACTTCCAAATCGACGTGGAGCAGGGTTCTCGGAGCGAATGGCCGGCTCTCACGAAAGAACAACTCGCGTTCCTCCGCAAGCTCGACCGGGCGATCTATGACGCAGGCGACGCTGTTATCCCCGAATACATTGACGATGGGTCGAGCAATCCTCTGCTTGAGTGGCTGGTGGATCAGGTCGGAAGCGCTTCGCGCCTCGAGTTGCTTGCAGCCGGGCGCGAGCTAGCTAAGCGAGATCCGCGCTTCTGGCCACGCCTGCGCGATATCGGACCAACTCCTGGTCTACTGCGAGAGGCAAATCACATCCTTCACGGCTCGGTCCAGCAGGAGGGGCCGCACCGCAAGACGGCAGCATCCGGCAACCCAGCCCTGCTCTTTTTGCCCCGCCCGCGCGCTCGAACGAGTCGGCGCCCCTCCTCGCGGGTTCGCGGCTCGCGCCGTGTTACCACTCGGTCAAGCGCCAGTAGCGGAGGAGGTGATCCTCCAGGTGGTAGTGACGACCCCGAGGCGGAGGAACCACGGCGCCCCCTCAATGGAGTGGGAGCGCGCATTCAGTGGGACGTCACGATGACGGGATTCGGCATGACGATTGGAAATGGCGCAATGGGCTTTCGAGGCATGCTCATCGGCGGCCTCGTCGGCTACCTCTGGGCACGAAGACGCTGGCGGGAAGAGAGCTAATTCTGAGGCCGGCATCTAAATGGATTGCAGACGGTGATGTGCGATTACATAGACCGTAGGGGCTTTGGAGCCAGCAGGGTGGTGCCGGACGCCGAAAGCAGCGAAAGCCAAGAGCGGCTTGCCATCCCGCAGCTCTATACGGAAAACCATTCCGAATTTGCCGTCCGGTGGCGGGAGTCGCAGCTTCACGCAGTGCCGAAGGGCAGTTCCTTCTGCCCCCTCCTCGTCGCAGGCCAGAAGCCTCTCAACCGGCACCCCAGCAGCCTCGAATTCCTTACGGGCCGCACGCGCCACATCTTCCCCTGCCCTGCTGGCCCGCCGCAGGTCCACAGCAAAAGCAGCGTCATCGAATAGCACGGGGGCTCGACCCGACCGCTTGTCGCTCACTGACTACCCCTCGCCATCGGGAGGCTGAACCGGGCCGTACTCGGCTTCGAATTCAGCCAGCGTCGCCGGCTCGGTGCCGAGGCGCTTTCGGATCGCCTCGAAGGAAGTATCCGGCACCAGGGTGAGCGACCCGTCCGGGCGCTCCTCGGTGACGACATACTCGCCGGCACGATCGCCGCTGAGCTTGACGTGCGCGAACTCCATGCCAGGGATTTTCGCAGACGCTCCGCTCGGCGGCGAGTGTTGGGCATCATTCGAGGTCGACGTTGCATCGCTTCCTAATCTACGAGCGCCGCGCTTGGCGGGGCACCGATGATGCATGGGGCCGAGTCATTTTGAACCGCTCGAGGTGCCAGTCAGACACCTCAAGCACCGGGAACACCCGGAGATAGCCCGACCGGAAACCGCAGGTCTAAGCCAAATCCCGCTTCAGATCTAGCGCGCCCGTAGTCTCTCCTCCCTGTAGTAACCCCAGAAGCGCCCCGCCTCCCCGGCGGGGCGTTTTCTGTTGTGGAGACTCTCAGGGCGCTACGGACTCCTTCACTCGCTGGAAGTCGCGTTCGTTCTGGTCGGCGTAGGCCTCGGCGAAGCTCGCCAAGGCCTTGTCGAAGGACTTGCCCTTGCCCAGGTAGGAGGAAATGGCGATGCGGTCGCCTGAGCGGGCGTGGGCGCGGGCCAGGGCTTCGCCGCAGAGGGTGCCGTAGATGGCCAGATCGCTCGGGGACAACTGCTCGATTTCGACCGAGCCCTTGCCGTCCCAGAGCTGACGGACGTAAAAGCAGCGCCGCTTATCGTCGAGGCCCTTGGTCGCGACCCAGCCGAGGAAGGCGTCGCTGGCCGCCTGCATAAGCCGCTGTCCCTCGACCACCCGGCGACCGTGGTTGGAGTAGGGGCTGGGGCCGGCGTACGGCTCCAGCACCGAGGCCTGCGCCTCCTTGGCCTGCAGGAACAGAGGATCGTCCGAGTCCTTGCCGAGCAGTAGCACGATCCAGGCCCTGGTGCCGACGCTGCCGACTCCCACGACCTTGCGGGCAGCGTGGACGTAGTCGTAGGAGTCGATGAGATGGCGGCGGTCGTCGGTCAGCGACTCCCGGTAGGCATCGAGGATCAGCCCCAGGCGGGACATCGCGTCGGCGGCTTCGGTCAGGTCCTCGACCGGGGTGATGAATGGCGGATCGCTGACTATGCGGAGCCGGCCGTCGACCTGGTGCGTCAGCTTGCGCAAGGCGCGCAAGCTGTCCTTGCCGCGGGCCTTGGCGACGCCCTGCTCGACTCGGCGCAGGCGGCTCTCGTCAACCTGCGAGCGCAGAACCTCCAGAACCGGTTCGACGTCGAGCCGGGAGTACCAGACGTCGATGTTCCGCATGTCCGCGAAGCGGCGCATCGAGCTGCGGTAGGAACCGATCGCCCCGCAGACGGCCCGGTGCCGCTCCTTTCCGGAGAAACCCCGCTCTCTGCCGGCGATCGCGATGCTGGCGGCGAGACGCTTCACGTCCCACTCGAACGGGCCGCGGCAGGTCTCGTCGAAGTCGTTGCAGTCGAAGACGAGCCGCCGGTCGGGGGCGGAGTAGATGCCGAAGTTGGAGAGGTGGGCGTCGCCGCAGAGCTGAGCTTCGAGGCCGGTGGTCACGGTTGTCGCCAGGTCCGCCGCCATGATCGCCGCGCCGCCTCGGAAGAAGGCAAACGAGGAAGCGAGCATGCGCTCGTAGCGAATCGGCACCAGCTCCGGGACCCGGCTCTCGTCCTGACGAGCGAGGATCTCGACAGGGTCGCGGGAGGCAGGCTCCCACTCGGCATGCTCCGAGCGCGGGACAGCCCTGCGCGCGGCCTTGCCGCCGGAGCCGTCTCGAGTCAGGTCGGTCGCCACGGAGGACACGGGGGAAGTCTCCACCCGCACCGCGGCAGGCGCAAGCGCAACGGCCGGACGACCACCTCGACCGATGCTTCGGGCGTGCGAGAGAAAGTTCTCAGGTTGAGCCCAGCGGAACCTTGATCAACAGCTCCGTGCCGCAGCCCTTACCGGTTCGCAGCTGCAGGTAGTCGGCAAGCGAGCCCATCAGGATGAAGCCGAGACGGAGGCTGCTCGGTCGGGCCCCGGTCGGCGGCCGGATGCCGCTGCCGCTGTCCCGCACGGTGACCGTCAGCTCACCGTCGGTCTTTTCCACTTCAACCTCCATCGGCCGCTCCTCCGCACCTTCGGGATAGGCGTGGCGGACGATGTTCGAGCAGGCCTCGGAGACGATCGTCTTCAGATCCTCGACGCCGGGGGGCGACAGCCCGAGCTGCTCGGCATAGCTTGCCGCTTCGTCGCGAGCCTCCCGAACGTTCTGGGGCTCTGCGGCCAGCTTAAGGGAAAGGGAGGTTTCCTCCGCCTTCATCGCCTGCCTCTCGAAGTTGGGGGAACAGCCGTACTGTTGGTCTACCCAATAGTGGGGAGTGAAAACTGGCTGGTCAGAGCCAGCCCGCGCGTTTGAAGCGCCAGTAGAGGTAGAGGCAGATCACGAAGATGACCGCCAGCACCAGCGGATAGCCGAAGGTCCAGCCGAGCTCGGGCATGTGCTTGAAGTTCATCCCGTAGATCCCGGCGAACATGGTCGGCACCGCGGCGATTGCGACCCAGGCCGAGATCTTCCGCATGTCTTCGTTCTGGCGCATCGAGACCTGGGTGAGATTCGCTTCCAGGGCGCTGTCGAGCAGCTGCCGGAACGACTCGATGCGGGTCGTCACCCGCCGCAGGTGGTCTTCGACGTCGCGAAAGTACTCGTGGAGCGCCTGGGGGATCGCCGGGAAGCTGCCACCGCAGAGCTCTTCCAGCGCTTCGCCCAAGGGCGTCGCCGCGGCCTGGAACTCGAGCACCTCGCGCTCGAGCTTGTAGATCCGCTGGGTCGGGTTCTGCCCTTCGCCGAAAACCTGCAGCTCGACTTCGCGTACGTCCTGGTCGAATCCCTGGGCGGCATCTAGGTAGCGGTCGACGACGTGGTCGACGATGCCATAGAGAACCGCTCCGGGCCCTTGCCGGAGCAGATCGGGGCGGCCCTCCAGCCGCCCCCGCACCGGCGTCAGGTCACCGCGGCCGTGGCGGACCGTGATCACGAACCCGGCGGCGACGAAGATCGAGAGCTCGCCGACTTCGATCACCTCCTCCGGATCGACGTAGCGGGCCGGCTTGACGACCATATGGATCGTCTCCCCGTATGCCTCGAGCTTCGGCCGCTGATGGGCCCTGACCGCGTCCTCGACGGCCAGCTCGTGCAGCCCGAACTCCTCGGCGATCGCCTTGAACTCGGCCTCGCTGGGCTCGAAGACGCCGACCCAGACGAAGGTCCCTCCCCCCTCTTCCGCCGCCTCTACGGCCTGCGCCAGGGAGAGATCGCCCTGCCGCCGCTTGCCGTCTGCATAAGCCGCGCAGTCAACGATCATCGCTGCAGTATCGCGCGCTCCTCGGCGCTCCGGCATGCGGATCGCCCAGGGGTGACAGGTGGCACGCGCCCGATTCCGCTTCTACGAATTTTGTGGATTGGTCATCACTCTCCCTCTGGTACAAGCGGTTTCACTAAGGGAGATTCTCGCCGCGCTCGGCGTTTGTCGATGCGGCTTCAATATTCGTACGAAAGGACCAGTCCATGAGAAGGCTTTGTCTCGCCGGCGCACTGCTGCTGGCGCTGCTTGTACCCAGCAGCGCCCTGGCCGCGCCCCACAATCCCACGGGAGAATTCGCGCAGTTCAACGACTGCCCGCTGAGCAATCCGGCGGCAACCATCTGCCTCTTCTCGGAATCGAGCTCGGGCTTCTTCCAGATCGGGAAAAAGACCGTGCCGCTGAAAAACCCGGTGAAGCTGCAGGGAGGACTCGACGAAATCCTCTTCCCGACCAAATTCTACCCGGCTGAGGACAACAACTCGCTGCCCGGCGTCGCGCAGCCTGTGCCCGGCGGCCTGCTCGGGATCACCGCCCCGACCTGGTGGCCTCTGTTCCTGCAGAACCTGTTCAACGAAACCATCAACAACGGCTTCACCGGCGTGACGGCCACGGTCGAAGCGACCTCGCAGACGGGGATCGAAGTCCACCCGTTCAACCTGCTCACGCAGTCGGGGACCGCGCTGTCGCTGCCGTCGAAGATCAAGCTCGGCAACCCGTTCCTCGGCAACAACTGCTACATCGGCTCGAACTCGAGCCCGATCGTGCTTGCCTTCACGACCGGCACGACCTCCCCGCCCCCGCCGAACACGCCGATCACCGGCAGCCCCGGCACGGTCTCGCAGAACGAATCGGGCAGCCTCGCCACGTTCAGCGGCGGCAAACTCGTCAACAACTCGTTCGCTGCTCCGGGAGCCAGCGGATGCGGTGGGCTGTTCTCGTTCCTCATCGACCCGTTCGTCAACGAAATCATCGGCGTTCCGTCGGCTGCCGGTCACAACACGGCCATTCTGGAAGGGAAAATCCAGGTCGCCAGCGCTGAAGCGGTCAAAGCCAGCGAATAGATTCACCAGCCAGTCAACCAGTCAGATCAAGCGCCCGCTTCGGCGGGCGCTTTTTCTTTGCCCTTTTGACATAGCCCGAGCGCCGATCGAGAGCGCGCCTCGCGCCCCGGCCGATGAGGGCGGGCGCGAGAGATCCGATTCCCCAAGCGGATCCACACATATAGAGATGCGCGCCTCTCCTCCCCTTGGCGTTTCCCCTGAAGCGCCAGCTCGATCGCCGGGCTTATCTTTCGCCGGAGAGACTGGCGCAGGCTAATCGATTGCGCCAATTGAATCAATCCCCAAAAATGGGGAGGCCGATAGTTAAGTCAGAGCCGGTTGCGCGCTGGAAAGCGAGCTGAGCACGCGGTCGGCGACCGACTCTCCCGACAGACCCACCTCGGCACGCAACAGGGCCGGCTTGCCGTGGGTGACGTAGGAGTCGGGAAGGCCGATCCGCAGGACTCTGGCGCGCTCGCCGCGAGCCTCGGCGAAGGCGTCCTCCAGGTGCTCGAGCACCGCCGAGCCGAAACCGCCCGGGAGGGCGTTCTCCTCGATCGTCACCAGCAGCTCGTGGTCGCGGGCCAGCCCCTCGGCCAGGTCGCCGTCGACCGGCTTGGCGAAGCGGGCGTCGGCGACGGTCGCTGCGAGGCCGTGCTTCTTCAAGATCTCCGCCGCTTCGCAGGCGACGGCGACGCCGTATCCGTAGCCGAGCAGCGCGACCCGGTCGCCGGCGGCCAGCACCTCCCCCTTGCCGATCGGAACCAGCTTCGGCTTCGCCGGCAGCGCCGCGCCCTCGGCCGCCCCGCGCGGGTAGCGCAGCGCCGCCGGGCCCCGGTGGGCGATCGCGGTATGGAGCATGTGGACCAGCATCGCCTCGTCGCGCGGCGCCATCAGGACCACGTTCGGGATCGGGCGGAAGTAGGAGACGTCGAAGGCGCCGTGGTGCGTCGGGCCGTCGTCGCCGACCAGCCCGGCGCGGTCCATCGCGAAGGTGACGTCGAGGTTCTGCAGACAGACGTCGTGGACGATCTGGTCGAAGGCGCGCTGGAGGAAGGTCGAGTAGATCGCGCAGACCGGCTTCGCCCCCTGCAGGGCCAGGCCCGAGGCGAGCAGGACCGCGTTCTGCTCGGCGATGCCGACATCGTAGTACTGCTCGGGGCGCTCGTCGCAAAGCTTCTGCAGGCCGGTCCCCCCCGCCATCGCCGCGGTGATCCCGATCACCCGCTCGTCGGCTTCGGCCTCGGCGACGATCGCGTCGGCGAAGACCTTCGTGTACTGCGGCGGTGAGCTCGCGGCGGGCGGCCTCTCCAGCAGCTCGATTCCCTCCGGCGAGTCGGTTTCGGTCACCGGCACCGGCTTCGGCTCCTTGACCGCGGGACGGCCTTCGACGATCGAGTTCGGCTTTGCCGCATGCCACTCCTCCATCGACTCAAGGCCACCCTCCTCGGCCGGGGTAAATCCCTTGCCCTTGACCGTGTGAATGTGGACGATCACCGGCCGGTCGGCGGCGAAGGCCTCGGTCAGCGCCTCGCGCAGCGCGTGCACGTCGTGGCCGTCGATCACGCCCATGTAGGCGAGGTCGAGCTCCTCGAAGAAGAGCCCCGGCGCCCAGTAGGCCTTGATCGCCGCCTTGATCTCCGGGCCCAGCCGCTCGATCCGCCGGCCGAGGCCGAGCGGCAGCCTGGTCAGCCGGTCCTCGACCCCCTCGCGGGCGTGCCAGAGACGGGGGTTGAGGCGGATCCGGTTGAAGTAGCGCGAGAGGGCGCCGACGTTGGGGGAGATCGACATCCCGTTGTCGTTGAGGACGATGACGATCGGCGTCTGCAGACCGCCGGCGGCGTGGAGGGCCTCATAGGCGACGCCGCCGGTGAGAGCTCCGTCGCCGATCACCGCCGCGACTTTTCCGTCGGGGCCGATGCCCTTGCGCATCGCCTCCTTCAGCCCGACCGCGTAGCCGATCGAGGTCGAGGCGTGCCCGGCCCCCATGATGTCGTGTTCTGACTCGAAGATCGAGCAGAACGGCGCCAGCCCGTCGTACTGGCGGATCGTCGGCAGCCGCTCGCGGCGACCGGTGAGGATCTTGTGCGGGTAGGCCTGGTGGCCGACGTCCCAGAGGACCTTGTCGCGGGGCGAGTCGAGCAGGCTGTGGAGGGCGACGGCGAGCTCGCAGGTGCCGAGGTTGGCGCCGAAGTGGCCGCCGATCTCGCCGATCGTGTCGATGATGTAGGTGCGCATCTCCTGCGCCACCTGCTGCAGCTGTTCCTCACCGAGATCGTGCAGATCCTGCGGATCGTCGATCTGTGGCAACAGCGGCTCGGTTATCTGGTCTTTGTCCTCTTCGCTGCCCTGGGTGGGGGGCTTTTCGCTCATTCGTTCCTCGTGAAGATGTAGTCGGCGACGCGCCTCAGGTCTTCCATCTCACCGCCGGCCTCGGCCAGCGCCGCGGTCGCCTTGGCGTGACTCTCGGCGGCCAGCTCGCGCGCTCGCTCGAGTCCGAAAAGGCTGACGTAGGTGAGTTTGCCATGTCTCTCGTCGCTTCCATGTGGCTTGCCGAGCTGCTCGTCTGACTCGGTCACGTCGAGGATGTCGTCGACGATCTGGAACAGCACGCCCAGCTCCTCGGCGAAACGGCGATAGGGCATTGTCTCAGGTTCGGCCGCTCCGTCGAGCAGGAGGACGACGTTGACGCTGGCGGCGATCAGGCGTCCGGTCTTCAGCGCGTGAAGGGCGCGCAGACCCTCGGCGTCGGCGGTGGCTTCTACCACGTCGACGTACTGTCCGCCGACCATTCCGCCGACCCCGGTCGCCGACGCCAGCTCACGCAGCGCCGCCAGCACCCGCGCCGGGTCCCCAGGCTGCTCGCAGAAGAGCCGCATCGCCTCGGCGAAAAGGCCGTCGCCGGCGAGGATCGCGACGTCCTCACCGAACTTGACGTGCGAGGTCGGCAGCCCCCGGCGCAGCTCGTCGTCGTCCATCGCCGGCAGGTCATCGTGGATCAGCGAGTAGGTGTGGATCAGCTCGATCGCGCAGGCAACCGGGAGGAAGCCCTCGGGCTCGGCGCCGCGGGCGCGGGCGGTGGCGAGGGCGAGGACCGGCCGCACCCGCTTGCCGCCGGCGAGCAGCGAGTAGCGCATCGCCTCGTCGAGGCCCGCGGTGGCGTCGACGGCGGAGAACTTCAGATCCCCGAGCGCCCCGTCGACCAGCGCCCGCAGGTCTTCGGGGTAGCTCACCCGGCTGACGCCTGCTCGCGCGCCTCGCGATTGGCCTCCTCGACCGCCTCGGCGGCGAGGTCGGCGGCCTCCGAGGCGAGTTGGGCGGCGGACTCGTCGCCGACGTCCTCGCGGGTCAGCTCGGCGGTGATCTGGCGCAGGCGCTCGCTGATCTCCCGCAAGCGCAGGTTCACGCCGCCGCCCCCGCTCGCGCACGACGGCGCCGAGGATGCCGTTGACGAACCCCGGCGCATCGGCGCCGCAGTACTCCTTGGCAAGCTCGACCGCCTCGTTGATCGCCACCTCGGCCGGCGTCTCCATGTATTCGATCTCGTAGAGGGCGACTCGCATCACGTTCATGTCCAGCGGCGCGATCCGGTCGACGGTCCAGCCCTTCGCATGGACGGCGATGATGTCGTCGAGCTCTTCCCGGTGCCCGTCCACGCCCGCCGCCAGCTCCCGGGTCAGCGGCCGCGCCTCCCCCACCAGCTCCTCGAGCGGACGCCCGGTGACGTCCCGCTGGTAGTTGGCGAAGACGGCCTCGCGCCGCTGGTCGGACCTGCGCATAAGCTCATTCTGTCAGCGCCGTCGCGCGAATCGGTCAGACCGGCTAGGCGCGGGAGACGTACTCGCCGCTGCGGGTATCGACCCGAACCGTATCGCCCTCTTCGATGAAGAGCGGCACCTGCACGACGACGCCGGACTCCAGAGTCGCCGGCTTGTTGCCGCCGCCGGAAGCGGTGTCGCCCCTGAGACCGGGGTCCGTCTGGGTGACCGTCATCTCGATCGCGCTCGGCACCTGGACGTCGCTCGGCTGCTCGTCAACGAAGAGGACGTCTACCTCGGCGTTCGGCAGCACCCACCTCATCGAGTCCCCCAGCGACTCCATCGGGATTTCGGTCTGCTCGTAGCTCTGCGAGTCCATGAAGACCGCCGCCTCGCCCGAGTCGTAGAGGTACTGCATCTTTTTCGATTCGGTCCGCACCGGGCGGAACTTCTCCCCCGCCCTGAAGGTTTTGTCGATCACCGAGCCGTCCTCGATCCGGCGCAGTTTCGTCCGCACGAAGGCGCCGCCCTTGCCCGGCTTGACGTGCTGGAACTCGATGATCTTCCAGATCTTGCCGTCGATCTCGATGTGGGTGCCGTTCTTGAACTGGTTGGTGCTGATCGTCATCGGCGGTGATCCTAAATGCTGTTCTTGGAAGCGTGGTCTTCGGGGGAGGCGAGAAGGCGGCTGACCGCTTCCTCGGGATCGCGGAAGACCTCGCCGCGGACGAAGCGGCCGGCCTCGACGTCCCAGATCCAGGCGACCGGCATGTCGCGGATGCCGAGGGCGCGGCTGCGGGCGTAGACCCGGCCGCGGACTAACAGGGAGCGGCCGTGCCGCTCGATCACCTTGGGCGTGATCAGCAGCTCGTCCCAGGCCCTCTCGACGTCACCCATGTACTCGCGCAGGCCGTCGGGCCCTATGTATGGGGCGGTGCGGCCGATCTGCTCGGCGGTGCCGACCGGGAAGAACGCCATCGAGTCGTCGCAGAGGGCGACGATCTCCTGCGGGTGGCGGCCGTTGAAGGCCGCGTAGAGGCGCTCGATCATCTCCCGCTCGCTCTCCGGCGCGGGCTCGACGTCGGCCGAGGCGGGCGCGATCGCGATGATTGCGGCGTCGTCGTCGAGATCTCCGGCGGTGAACTCGTGCAGCGCCCCCTCGATCGTCTGCGCTGCCAGAGCCGGGCTGCTGAGGCCCGCGACCGCGGCCCGGAGCCGGTCCTCGCCGAAGCGGCCCTCCTCCCCCTCGGCCTCGGTGACGCCGTCGGTGACGACGACGAGCTGCTGGTCGCGGGCGACCGCGGTCGCGCTGAGGTCCCAGGCGTCCTCGGGGAAAGCGCCGAGGACCGGCGCCGGCAGGCAGGCCTCGACGACGGAGCCGCCGTCGATCAGCAACGGCGGCGGGTGGCCGGCGACGGCCAGCCGGACCGGCTCGGCCGGGTCTTCGGACATCGCCATCGCCGCGACGCTGCAGAGTGCGGTGCCGCTGCGGGCGAGCAGCTCGCGGTTGAGCGTCCGCAGGGCTATCACCGGGTCGCCGGTGATCGCCGCCGCCGTCCTCAGCGTGTAGCGGGCGTGGGCGGTGACGGCGGCGGCATGGGCGCCGCGCCCGGTCACGTCGCCGATCACCACCATCCAGCCGCCGGCGATCCGGAAGGCGTCGTAGAAGTCGCCCCCGATCTCGTTTTCTGCTCCCGCGGGCCGGTACATCGCCGCCACCGACCAGCTCGGGATGTGCGGCAGCGGCGGCGGCAGCAGCCCCCGCTGCAGGGTCTCGGCGATCTCCGCCCGTTCCCGCTCGGACCGGGCCAGCTCGGAGAAGAGGCCGGCGTTGTCCAGCGCCAGGGCCACCCGGCCTGCGAGGACGCTGGCGAAGTGGACGTCGCTGCCGCTGAGGTGGCGGCCGGAATGGCTCCGCATCCCGATCGTCAGCATCCCGGTCGGCTTACCCCGGGCCCTCAGCTCGACGGTCACCCCCGCCCGGATGCGGAGGCTGCGCAGGAACTCGAAGTCCTCGTCGTCGACGGCGACCTCGCGCAGGGCCTTGTCGTCGACGTATCCGAAGAAGCGTGGCTCCACCCGTTCGCGGCTGGCGGTGCTCGCCATCTGGCCTTGCAGGACGGGCGGACGGGCCGCCAGCCCTGCCTGAGCGGCCTCTGCCTCCGGCCCGCAGACGCGTGCCACCGCCCGGCGCACCCGCCCTTCCTCGATCAGGTCGATCGTGCAGAAGTCGCCGACCTCGGGGACGAGGATCGCCGCAATCGCCTCCAGGGTCTCCTGCAGCGAGCCGCCGACGTCGACGACTTGGGCGATTTCATCAAGGACCTGGAAGCGACGGTTGACCTTGCGTACCTGGACGAAGGCCAGAGCTGCCACCACCGCGGCGACCACCACCGCAACCACGGCGATGGCCGCGAAGGAGATCATTCGCCGCCGGTGCTCGTGGTGAGGCTCGAGGCCGTGCCGCCGCTGAGGACTCGTCTGGTCAGCGAGGGGAAGAGGATGCGGGCGTGGGCGGCGAGGGCGTACGGGCGCGGCACGTAGCGCTCCGGCTTGCGCCCCGGACCGCACTCGAAGATCGCCGCGGCGACCTTCGGCGGCTTCGAGACGATCCAGCGGGTCAGCGCTTTCTCGCGCAGCTCGGTGGCGGGGAATCCCTCCGTCTGGATGAAGCCCGGCAGTACCAGGCCGACGTGGACGCCGTGCGGCAGCTCCTCCGCGTAGAGCGAGTCCGACCAGCCGATCAGCGCGAACTTGCTGGCGCTGTAGGAGCCGGTGCGGGCGCGGGAGACGCGACCGGCGGTGCTGGCGACGTTGACGATCGCGCTCGGCGCCGCGGCACGGAGCAGCGGCAGCAGCGCCTCGGTGAGGCGGACGGGGGCGTCGAAGTTGAGCTCCATATGGCGGCGGACGTTGGCGTAGCCGCCCTCGCCGAACTCGGCGCGCCACGAAGCGCCGGCGTTATTGACGAGCAAGTGCAGCTCGCTCCGGTGCTCTGCCTCCAGGTGGCGGCGGATCCGCTGCGGGGCGTCGTCGTCGGTCAGGTCGACGGCGATGTAGGTCGCCCGGCAGGGAAGCGAGTCGGCGAGCTCGCGCAGCCGTTCCTCGCGCCGCGCGACGAGCACCAGCTCCGCCCCCGGCTCGCGCGCGAGCCGGATCGCGGTCGCCTCGCCGATCCCCGTCGACGCTCCCGTCACAAGTGCGACTGCCACATCCGCAACAGTATTCGAGATGGAGAGCTCAGCCCAACGGAATCACCGCATCCGTGGCATCCGCCGCGAAGGCGAGCGGGTGACGCCGCTGGAGCTCTTCTTCGACCTCGTCTTCGTCCTCGCGATCACCCAGTGCACGGGGCTGATGTCGCACGACCAGAGCTGGTCGGGACTCGCCCAGGGCCTGCTGATCCTCGCAGTCCTCTGGTGGGCCTGGGTCGGCTACGCCTGGCTGACCAGCGTCATCGATCCCGAGGCGCTGGCGATCCGCGGGGTCATCTTCGTCGCGATGGCGGCGCTGCTGATCGTCGCGATCTGCGTCCAGGAGGCTTTCGGCAACCTCGCCCTCGCTTTTGCGCTGGCGATCGGCGTCTTCCGCGCTGCCCACATCGCCCTCTTCATGCTCGCCGGGGCAGAGGCCGAGGACGAGGACCTGCGCCGCTCGGTGATCGGCCTTGCCGTCAGCACCGCGATCGCCGTCGGCATCCTCGCCCTCGCCTCGCTCTTCGACGGGCTCGCGCAGGGAGCGCTGTGGGTGCTGGCGATCTTCCTCGACATGGCCGGCCCTTACTTTTTCGGCTCGGAGGGCTGGAAGCTCGTCCCCGGGCACTTCGCCGAGCGCCACGGCCTGATCGTAATCATCGCCCTCGGCGAGAGCATCGTCGCGATCGGCGTCGGCGCTTCCGGGGAGCTCGACCTCGGGATCGGCGCCGCCGCCGTCCTCGGCGTCTTCCTCGCGGCAGCGCTCTGGTGGGCCTACTTCGACGTCGTCGCCCTGATCTCGGCGCGGCGGCTGGGCGAAGCCGAGCCCGGCCGGACCCAGAACGAGCTCGCCCGCGACTCCTACTCCTACATCCACCTGCTGCTCGTCGCCGGCATCGTCCTCATGGCGCTGGGAATGAAGGTGACGATCGGCCACTCCTCCCAGCACCTCCACGACGTTCCGGCCTTCGCCCTCCTCGGTGGCGTCGCGATCTACCTGCTCGGGCTGGTCGCCTTCCGCTACCGCCACGTACAAACGCTCAACCGCCGCCGCCTCGGGCTGGCGATCGTGCTGCTCCTGCTGGTTCCGGTCGCCACGGCGGTGCCTGCTTTGATATCGCTGGCGGTGGCCGTCGTATTGATCTGGGCGATGATCGCCTACGAGCACCGTGGCTACGGCCCCGGCCGCGACGAGCTTCGGCGTGAAGCAAGCGTCGCGTGACCCGCGGCACTCAGAGCGCCCGGCCGACGTGCATCCGTCCGTATAGGCATACTCCCCCAACCTTTTGACTACTCCCGATCTGCTCGACAAGCTTCTTCGCACCGGCGCGCCCTCCGGGTATGAGGCACCGGCCGCCGAGATCTGGCGCGAGGCCGCGTCCTTCGCCGAGATCAGCGTCGACGGAATCGGCTCGACGATCGCCCGGGTCGGCGAGGCTTCGCCGCTGGTCGCTGTGGTCGGCCACATCGACGAGATCGGCCTAGTAGTCACCCACATTGACGAGCAGGGCTTCCTCTGGTTCGCCCCGATCGGCGGCTGGGACCCGCAGATCCTGGTCGGCCAGCGGGTCGAGGTCCGCGGCAAGGACGGGCTCGTCCCCGGCGTCGCCGGACGCAAGCCGATCCACCTGCTCGAGGCCGACCAGCGCAAGAAGGTCGTTGAGCTGAAAGGCATGCACATCGACGTCGGCGCCTCCGACCGCGAGGAGGCCGAGGCGATGGTCGGTGTCGGCGATCCGGTCGTGATCCGGACCGAGCCGATGCCGGTAGCCGGCGACCGCCTCGTCTCGCGCTCGATGGACAACCGCCTCGGCGCCTACGTCGCCCTGGAGAGCCTGCGCCGCTGCCACGAGGGCGAGGGCCCGGGTGGCTCGATGGCCGCCGTTGCCGCGGTCCAGGAGGAGATCGGTCTCTTCGGCGCCCGCACCGCCTCCTTCCAGCTGCGCCCTGACATCGCGATTGCCGTCGACGTCACCCACGCCACCGACGCGCCCGGCGTTGACGAGAAGGAGATCGGCAGCCACCCGTTCGGCTCCGGCCCGGCGATCGGCCGCGGCTCCACCCTCTCGCCGAAGGTCTTCGAACTGCTGGTCGAGACCGCCGAGGCGGAGGGGATCGAGTATTCGGTCAGCGCCAGCGGACGCGGCACCAGCACCGACGCCGACGTGCTGCAGATCTCCCGCGCCGGCATCCCCACCGGCCTCGTCTCGATCCCACTGCGCTACATGCACTCACCGGTCGAGATGGTCGACCTCGGCGACGTCGAGGCGACGGTCCAGCTTCTCGCGGCATTCGGCGCTCGCCTGAATGCCGATATCGACCTCAGTCGCTGACCGACGCGGCTCAGCGGTTCCCAGGCAAGGCCCAGGGAGCCTGAATAGCAGCGCTGTTTAGGCGACCGAGAACGCCGCCTGGGGACCGCTGAAACCGTCAGCATCCACGTAGATGCGGTCGCGGCCACTTGCCTTCGCCGCGTACAGCGAGGCGTCTGCGCGCGCCAGCAGGTCGTCGGTGTCGATCGCCTCCGGTTCGGCCACGGCGACACCGATGCTGAGCGAGACGGTGACGCCGCTGGGACGCCGCTCGCGGACGGCGACGCATAACCGTTCGCCGATTTCGATCGCGTCCCTGTGCCCGGCGCCCGGCAGGATCACCAGGATCTCCTCGCCGCCGACCCGGTAGATCGAGTCCCCCGCCCGCAGGGTTGCCCGCATCGTGTAGGCAACGTCCTGGAGGACGGCGTCGCCGGTTGCGTGGCCGAAGCGATCGTTGACCAGCTTGAAATGATCGAGATCGCAGAGGAGGAAGGCGTGGGAGGTGCCCTGGGTGGGATCGCACGGCTGGCCGTCGAGCTCGGAGAGGCGCTGCTCGAGTGCGTTGCGGTTGAAGAGGCCGGTCAGCGGGTCGAGGGTCGAGCGGTGTCGGTGAGCGCGGTCGGACTCGACCAGGGCGCCGGAGAGGATCACGGTGCTGACGATCAGAGCCGTTATCGCGATCAGGAGCTGGCGTTCCTCCCAGGCGGCCGCCGGATCGGGCAGGACCGCGGCGGCGAGGAACATCGCCGCGACGTAGAGGGTGCCGACGATCATCCCCCGCGGCTCGAAGCGGAAGCCGAGGGTGACCGCCGGCAGCGCGAACCAGACCAGGACCGGGCTGGTGGCTCCGCCGGTCACCAGTACGGAGGCCGCGAGCAGCGCCGGCAGCGCCGCCCAGGCCGCCGCGATCCAGATCGCCGGGTGCGAGCTGCTGCGCATAAAGCGGTCGGCGACCGCGAAGCCGGCCAGGCCTGCCACGAGCAGAGGGAGCCACCAGAAGCCGACCTCGTTGCCGCCGCCGACGGCCAGGGCGAGCGCGAGGATCCCGAAGCAGCCGAGACGGTAGCGCTGGACCCGCTCCTCCATGTCGAGCAGGCGCTCGCGGCGCGCCTCCTCGTGGATCGAGACGAGGGTCTGGGCGTTAGCGCTCATCTGCCCCAGTATCGGACGGTACGCAATCGTCCTTGAATCTCAATCGATCGTCTGTAGCTCTTTCGGGAGTCCGCTGAGGTTGCGGAGACCGTTCTCGGTGACCACGACCAGGTCCTCGATCCGCACCCCGAGCCTGCCCGGCAGGTAGATCCCGGGCTCGACCGTCACCACTTCTCCCGGCGCGAGCAGGTCGTCGGAGCGCAGCGAAAGCCGTGGCGCCTCATGCAGCTCGAGGCCGACGCCGTGGCCGAGCCCGTGGCCGAAGCGCTCGCCGTGACCGGCGGCGTCGATCACCTCGCGGGCGACCCTGTCGACGTCTTCGCCCTTGATGCCGGAGCGGATCGCCTCGAGGGAGGCCTGCTGGGCCCGTCGCACGACTTCGTAGACCTCGATCGCCTCCTCGCCGGGGTCGCCGATGGCGAAAGTGCGGGTGCCGTCGGAGCAGTAGCCGTCGATCGCCGCCCCCATGTCGAAAACGACCAGCTCGCCGCGGCCGATCTCCCGCTCGCCGGGCTCCGCGTGCGGGAGGGCGCCGCTCGGACCGGCAGCGACGATCGCCGGGAACGAGGGGTCGCCCCCGAGCTCGCGGATCCGCGCTTCGAAGGCACGGGCGACCGCGCGCTCGGTCTTGCCCGCCAGTCCCTGTTCGACGCTCCACCGCAATGCCTCGTCGGCCAGCTTCGCGGCCTCCTCGATCAGCGCCAGCTCGCCCTCGTCCTTGACCCGCCGCAACTTCTCGACCCGGCCGCCCGCGGCGACCGTCTCCACCCCGTCGGCCAGTTTCTCCTTCAGTTTCTCCAGCAGCCGCACCGACATATGGTCGTCCTCGAACCCGACCCGCCCCTGCAGGTGCTCGGCGATCCCGCCCAGCCAGTCGTCGGCGATCGTCTGGATCTCCCAGCCCTCGACCTCGGCTTCGGCCCGCTCGGTGTAGCGGAAGTCGGTGAAGAAGAGGCGGATGCCGGGACCGCAGACGCAGGCCCCGTTGCTGCCGGTAAAACCGGTCAGGTAGCGGATGTTGATCAGGTTCAGGACCAGCATCCGGTCGAGCTCGCGCTCGGCCAACTGCTGCTCGAGGCGGTCGCCGCGACCGCGCATCAGGGCATCACTTCCAGCTTCATCGCCAGGGCTTCCAGCGCCTCGCGGTAACCGTCTGGCCCCTTGCCCGAGATCTTGGCGATCACGAGGCCGTCGAAGACCGAGAGGCTGCGCCACTCGTCGCGCGCCTCGACGTCGGAGAGATGCACCTCGACGGCCGGCAGCCGGGTCAGCTCCAAGGCATCGGCGATCGCGCGGCTGTAGTGGGTCCAGGCGCCGGCGTTGACGACGACCGAGTCGGCAAGATCGATCGAGCGGTGCAGGTATTCGCAGAACTCGCCCTCGGAGTTGGTCTGGAAGAAGATCGGTTCCAGCTGCAGCTCATGGGCCCAGTCGGAGATCTTGTGCTCCAGCTCGCTCAGCGAGAGCCCGCCGTAGATCCCCGGGTCACGCCGGTCGAGCACGTCGAAGTTGACCCCGTGCAGGACGGCGACGCGGTTGCGGGAGACGGTCATCGGTAGAGCTCCTCCACGGCTGCCCTGACCCTATCCGGGTCGACGAGCTGACCGGTCCGGGGCTTGCCGGGCTCGGAGAGAAGGACGAAGCCGACGCCGGCCGCGGTCCGCTTCTTGTCGCGCTGCGTGGCCGCGAGCACGTCCTCGATCGCGACCTCGGGCGCGAGCCGTATCGGAAGCCCATGCCGGGCGAGGATCTCTTCGCACTCGTCGCGCAACTCCGGAGCGTCAGACAGGCGCAGCGCCCCCAGCAGGCCGATCGAGATCGCCTCGCCGTGGCGGTAGCGGCTGTAGTTGCTCGCCGCCTCGATCGCGTGCCCGACCGTGTGACCGAGGTTGAGGACGTTGCGCAACCCTGCGTCACGCTCGTCGGCGGCGACGACCGCGCACTTGTAGCGAGCGCAGGCAAAGACGACGTCGGCGAGGTCGTCGGGGTCGAGCTGCTCGATCGAGCGCACCCTCTCCCAGAGTGGGCCGCCGACCAGGAGGCCGGTCTTCAGCGCCTCGACGAAGCCGGCCGCCAGCTCCTGGGGCGGCAGCGTCCGCAGCGTCGACGTATCGGCGAGCACGCCGGCCGGGAGCTGGTAGGCGCCGGCGTAGTTCTTGCCCTCGGGGAGATCGACCCCGGTCTTGCCGCCGTAGGCGGAATCGACCTGGGCAACCAGCGTCGTCGGCACATGGACCACCTCGACGCCGCGCTGGTAGAGGTGGGCGCAGAAGCCGGCGAGGTCGCCGACGACACCGCCCCCGAGGGCGACGACGTGGTCTTCACGACTCATCCCGGCCTGGGCCAGCTCGCGCAGGACGTCCTCGGCCCACCCCATCGTCTTCGCCCCCTCCCCCGGCTCGACTTCCACCGTGGCCACGAGCGGTTGCAGGCTCTCGCCGAAAAGGGGCATGACCTCGCGGTCGCTGACGCAGAAGCGGCCGCTGGCCAGCGGCCACCAACCGGCGGCGAGGATCCCGGGACCGACGAGGATCGGGTAGTCCCCGGAGGCACTGGAGGCCCAGAGCAGCTTCGTCCCCTCCGGCATCCCCGCCAGCGCCTGGATCGCCGGCAGCGCCCGCGCGACCACATCGAGGTCGCGCGTCGGCACCACAGCGTCGGCGAGCTCTTCGTAGAGCGGCAGCCGCTCGGCCAGCAGGCGCGCCACCTCCGCCTCGCTCGTCGCCAGCGGGCGCTCGGTGCCCTCGATCCGCCGCCAGGCCTCGGCCGCATCGATCTCCAGCCAGACGACGACGTGACGCGCCAGCGCCTCGCGGATCCGCCCGGAGAGGACGCTGCCGCCGCCGAGAGCGATCGCGCCGCAGTCCGCCTGCTCCAGCAGCGCCCCGACGATCTCGGCCTCGCGGGCGCGGAAGGCCTCCTCCCCGTCCTCTTCGAATGCCTGCCGGATCGGCTTGCCGAGCTCGCGCTCCATCAGCTCGTCGATCTCAACGGCCTCGAGCCCCGCCTCACGGGCGGCGGCGAGCGCGGTCGACTTCCCCGCCCCCATGAAGCCGATGAAGACGATCGCCGGCTTCACGGGTTCAGCCCCGGAAGTCGATCCGCTGCTTGTATGCGTCGACCGCCGCGACCACGTCGTCAATGTGGTCGCCGCCGAACTTCTCGCGGTAGGCGCGGGCGAGGGTCAGCGCGACCATCGCCTCGCCGACCACTCCGGCGGCGGGGACGACCGACGAGTCGGTGCGCTCGCGCAGCGCCTGGGCGGGCTGCTTGGTCTCGGTGTCGACCGAGCGCAGCGGCTTGGTCAGGGTCGAGATCGGCTTCACCGCCGCCCGCACCGAGAGCGGCTGGCCGTTGGTCATCCCGCCCTCGAGGCCGCCGGCGTGGTTGGTTTCGCGGAAGTAGCCGTCCTTCTCCGACCAGAAGATCTCATCGTGGGCCTCCGAGCCGGGACGGCCGGCGACGTCCCAGGCTTCGCCGATCGAGACGCCCTTGATCGACTGGATCGAGGCGACGGCGCCGGCGAGGCGGCCGTCGAGCCGGTCCTCCCAGGAGATGTGGGAGCCGATCCCGGGGACGAGGCCGAAGACGAGCACCTCGAAGGTGCCGCCAAGGCTCTCGTTCGCCTTGCGTAGGCGGTTGATCTCCTCGACCATCGCCTTGCTCGCCTCCGGGTCGAGGCAGCGGACGGGGTCGTCGTCGACGCCGGTGAAGTCCCCCGGCTTCAGGTCGGTGCGCTCGGGCGCCTTGACCGAAGCGATCTGGAGGACGTGGCTGTGAATCTCGACGCCGAGCCTGGCGAGGAGGGCGCGGGCGATCGTTCCGGCGGCGACGCGGGCCGCGGTCTCGCGGGCGCTGGCGCGCTCGAGGATGTTGCGGATGTCGGAGTGGCCGTATTTCTGGGCGCCGACCAGGTCGGCGTGCCCGGGGCGCGGCAGGTGTACCTCGTCGGACGAGAACCCCTCGACGGGCCAGGGGTTCATCCGCTCCTCCCAGTTGGCGTAGTCGCGATTGGCGACCAGGAGCGCGATCGGGCTGCCGAGGGTGCGGCCGTGGCGGACGCCGGCGCGGACCTCGACCGTGTCGGTCTCGATCTTCATCCGGCCGCCGCGGCCGTGGCCGAGCTGGCGGCGCGCCATGTCGCGATCAAGCGCCTCGCGGTCGAGCTCAAGGCCCGCCGGCATCCCCTCGACGATCGCCACGAGCCCGGGCCCGTGCGACTCGCCCGCGGTGGTGAAACGGAACGTCGTCATCGCGGCAAGGCTATCGGCGCGACGGTTGCTGAGTTAATCCGGCTATGGGCGGGTCAACTCAGCGATCGCGAGCCGCCCTCCGCATCACCTCGAGGTCGGGTTCGCATCCGGTCCAGATTTCCACCGAGCGGGCGCCCTGCTGGACGAGGATCTCGAGGCCGTCGACGGTGGCGGCGCCGGCCGCCTCGGCCGCCTCCAGCAGGGGGCTGCGGCGCGCGCCGTAGACCATGTCGACGACCGTCTGACTCGGAGCGAAGAGGTCCGGCTCAAGCGGCAGGTGCTCGAACGGGTCTTCGCCCCTCAGCCCGGCGGCGCTGGTGTTGACGATCAGCTCGTAGGCGTCCTGGTGCGGGTCGGTGATCGCGGCCCCGCCGAGCTCGGCGCAAAGCGCCGCCGCCTTCTCCGCCGTCCGATTCCAGACCGCGACCTCCGCGCCTTCCCAGCACAGCGCCCAGATCGCCGCTCGCGCGGCGCCGCCGGCTCCCAGCACCAGCACCCGTCGCCCGCGCGGCCAGTCCGGCAGCGAAGCGAGCAGCCCGTCGGCGTCGGTGTTGTGGGCCTCGATCCGCTTGCCCTCGAAGACGAGGGTGTTGGCGGCGCCGATCTGCTGCGAGGCTTCGCTCGCCTCGTCCGCCAGCGCCAGCGCCGCCTCCTTGTGCGGAACAGTCACGTTCACGCCCGCGTAGCCGACCGAGGCCAGCTCCCGCACCGTCATCGCGAAGGCATCCGGGGCGACGTCGATCGCCCGGTAGCTCCAGTCCTCCAGCCCCAGGGCCCCCAGCGCCGCGTTCTGCATCGCCGGCGAGCGCGAGTGCGCGACCGGGTGCCCGATCACCGCCAGCTTCGCCATCCCTATTCACCACTTGCTTCGCCGCAGTTGGTCGGGGAGTTGCCGCCGGCCGCTTCCCGCGCCGAGTTGTACTCGTCCACCGCGGCTTCGAATTCGGCTTCGGTCTTGGCAAAGGTGAGCTCGCCACACGCGCCCGGGGTGGTGACGTAGAAGAGGTAGGCGGTCTTCGCCGGGTGCGCCGCGGCCTCGATCGCTTCGATCCCGGGGCTGTCGATCGGCCCCGGCGGCAGCCCCGCGTGCGTGCGGGTGTTGTACGGCGAGTCGGTCCCCAGTTCCGATTCGGTCAGCGGCTTCGTGTAGTTGCCGGTGGCGAAGCGGATCGTCGAGTCGATCCCCAGCGGCATCCCTTCGTGCAGGCGGTTGTAGATGACCGAGGCGACGAGCTTGCGCTGGTTGGGCGCGGCGACCTCGCGTTCGATCATCGAGGCGATGATGAGGACGTCGTAGACGGTCAGGTTCTTCGACTTCGCGTACTTCATGTCGACGCCCTCGATCCGCTTCTTGAAGTCCTGCAGCTGGAGCTGGACGAGGTCGGCGACGGGGGCGTTCGGCTTCAGTTCGAAGGTGTCGGGGAAGAGAAAGCCCTCGAGGTCCTCGGCCCCCTTGCCGCCGTACTGCGCCGGGTTCAGGAACTTCGACTTCACCGTCGCCTTCATGTAGCTGCCCGGGACGCCGTCTTCTTCGACCAGCTGCGCCGCCTGCGGGCGGCTGTAGCCCTCGGGGACCGTTACCGTCACCGTCCGCTTGACCGGCGGCGTCGAGAGCGCGTCGAGCGCGGCGGCGTAGCTCATCCCGTGGGCGAGGGTGAAGTGCCCGGAGTAGAGGTTGCCGCTCTTGCCTTCGAGCCGGGTGCGGATCTGGAAGAAGGTGGAGTCGTCGATCACCCCCTTCTTGTCCAGTAGGTCGCCGATTTCGCTGACGCTCGCCCCCTTCGGGATCGTCACCGCCACCCGGCCGCTGCCGGCGTTGTGGAAGGGCTGGAAGAGCTCGAAGAGAACCCAGGCGACGAAGAGCAGGGCGAGTACGGCGAAGACCCGGAACGGATGACGGGCGATCGCCCCGAGCGGCCCACCGCGACGGCCGCCGTCGCCCTCGCCGGCGCGGCCGCCGTTGCGGGCGGCTCCGGTCATTGCCGGGTCGCCCTCGTCGTTGAAGTCGGTCAGGACCGGAGCCGAGACGGGCGCGGGCTCCGGATCCTCGTCCCAGAACTCCTGCTCGGGCGTGCGCGGAGGCGGCGGTGCTTCGGCCGGAGGCGGCGGTGGCAGCTCTTCCCGAGGAGGCGGCGGCTCTGTTTTCGGCGCCGATGCGGCGGGTTCCGGAGCTGGAGCCTTCGTCTGCTCCCCCGACGCCGGCTGCTCACCAGGCGACTCGTCCTGCAACGGCGGCACGGCGGGCACGGGCTCCTGCTTGCTTGCCTGCTTCTCGGCGCGCCGGCGCTCCTTCTCTTCCCGCTGCCGCCGCTTCTCCTCGCGCTCCCGTCGCCGCTGCTCACGTTCGCGGGCGGCGGGGTCGTCGGGGTCGGCAAAGGGGTCCTCGGCGAGCCAGTCGTCGCTCATCCGCGGCTCTCCAGAAAGGACTCGAGCAGGTGCGCGGCGGCGAGCGAGTCGCGGGCCGCGCCGGCGCCCGCGCGGCGGCTGGCGTCGGCCATGCGGCTGGTCAGGCGCTCGTCGTAGGTCTCGACCGGGACCGAGAGCATCGCTTCAAGTTCACCGGCGAAGCTGCGGGCGAGCCCGGCCTGGCTGCCCTCCTCGCCGCTCAGGTGCAGCGGCAGGCCGACCACCACGCGCTCGACCCGGTGCTCGTCGACCAGCTCGGCGACGGCGCGCGCCTCCGGCGGCTCGATCACCGGCAGCGGCGTCGCCAAAGTGCCGCTGGGGTCCGAAAGGGCGCAGCCGATGCGGACGGTCCCGTGGTCGAGGGCGAGCACCCGCATGCCCTCAGCCGAGCTCCCGCTCGACGGCCGCTCGTGCCGCGGCCAGAGCCTCGTCGAGCTTCGAGGGGTCTTTGCCGCCGGCCTGGGCCATGTCGTCGCGGCCCCCTCCACCGCCGCCGACGATCGGGGCGATCTCGCGGATGATCGAACCGGCTGACAAGCCGCGCTCGACCGCGTCCTTGGAAACGAGGGCGACGAGGCCAGCTTTCCCCGAGAACTCGCCGCCGAGGACCACGACCGAGGGTTGGCCGAGCTTCGACTGCACGCGGTTGGCGAGGTCGAGGAGCTGCTTCGGGTTCGCCTGCAGGCTCGCTTTGACCGTGGCCGCAACCACGCGCCCACCGCCGCGAAGGTCCTCGGCCTGCGCCTCGAGCGCATCGGATTCGGCCCCGAGCTGCTCGCGCTGGGCTTTCTCGGCCCCGGCGCCGACCTCCTCCAGCCGCGCCGCCGCCTTCCGCGCAGCCGCGACCGGGTCCTGGGCGTTGCCGAGCAGCGCGCCGGCCTCGCGCAGCTGCGCCTCGCGCTCGCGAAAGTGATCGATCGCGGCGGGGCCGGTGATCGCCTCGACCCGGCGCACGTTGGCGGCGCTGGAGCCCTCGAAGGTGATCTTGAAGATGCCGACCTCACCGGTGTTGGCGACGTGGGTGCCGCCGCAGAGCTCACGGGAGACGGCGTCGACCTCGACCACCCGCACCCACTCGCCGTATTTCTCCCCGAACAGCGCCATCGCGCCGAGCTTTTCGGCCTCGTCGCGGTTCATGTTCATCCAGCGCACCGGCCGGCTCGCCTTGATCCACTCGTTGACGCGGTCCTCGACGTCGCGCAGCTCCTCGGGCGAGAGCGCCTGGCCGTGGGTGAAGTCGAAGCGCAGCTTGTCCGGGCGGACGGCGCTCCCGGCCTGGCGGACGTGGGTGCCGAGCCGCTCCCGCAGCGCCGCGTGCAGGAGGTGGGTGGCAGTGTGGTTACGCATCGTCGCGAAGCGGGCCTCGTGGTCGACCTCGGCCTCGACCGGGACCCCCGGGGAGATCGACGCCCCCTTCTCCAGCTCGATCACCTGGTCCTCACCGACGCGATAGACGTCTTCGACCCGCGCCTCGCTGCCGTTCCAGCGGAGCACACCGGAATCGGCCACCTGCCCCCCGCCCTCAGCGTAGAAGGGGCTGTTCTCCAGCTTGACGAGGACCCTTCCCGTCGCAACGGTTCCGCTCGGCTCCCCGACGAGGATCTCGTCTGCCGACATCGCCGCGGGGCGAAGCTCGGCCTCCACAGCGGCCACGCCGGTGGTCGTCCGTAGCTGTTCGTAGCCGATGAAGTTCGTCGGTTCTGCCCCGGCGGCAAAGGCGGCGACCCGCTCGTGCGTGTCCTCGGAGCCGTGGGCGGTGGCGGCGCCCATGCGGGCTCGCGTCCGCTGTTCCTCCATCAGCTCGTCGAAGCCCTGATCGTCGACCGAGAGGCCGCGTTCGGCGAGCAGCTCCTTGGTCAGGTCGTAGGGGAAGCCGTAGGTGTCGTGCAATTTGAACGCCGCAGCGGCGTCGATCCAGGAGGTCTCCTGCTGCTCGGCCTCGGCGACCAGCCGCTCCAGCAGCTCGCTGCCGCGCTCCAAGGTGCGGCCGAAGCTCTCCTCCTCGTCGCCGACCCAGCGCTCGATCGTCTCCCGCTCGGCGACCAGCTCGGGGTAGGCGTCGCCCATCAGCTCGATCGCCCGCTCGGCGAAGCGGCCCAACCACGGTGCTTCGAGGCCCAAAGTGTTGCCCTGCTGGATCGCCCGGCGCATGATCCGGCGCAGGATGTAGCCGCGGTCCTCGTTGGAGGGGACGACGCCGTCGGCGATCAGAAAGGCGGCGCCGCGGCTGTGGTCGGCGACGATCCGCATCGCCCGCGTCACCGCTCCTCCCTCGTCGTAGCGGTGGCCGGAAAGCTCCTCGGCCAGCGTGACCAGCGGCCGCACATGGTCGGTCTCGAAGACCGAGGGGACGTCCTGGAGGATCGCCGCCATCCGGTCGAGGCCCATGCCGGTGTCGATGTTGCGCATCGGCAGCTCGGTCAGGGTCCCGTCCTCGGCGAGGTCGTAGCTCATGAAGACGTGGTTCCAGAACTCGAGGAAGCGATCGGTGTCGTCGCCGGGCCGCTCCCCCTCGGCGCCGAACTCGGGGCCGCGGTCGAGGTAGAGCTCCGAGCAGGGACCGCAGGGGCCGGTCGGGCCGGCCTGCCAGAAGTTGTCCTCGCGGCCGAGGCGGACGATCCGCTCCTCCGGGACGCCGGTCGCGCGCCAGATCTCGATCGCCTCCTCGTCGGGTCCGAGGCCGAGCTCCTCGTCGCCGCCGAAGACGGTCACCCAGATCCGCTCCGGGTCCATCCCAAAGCCCTGGGTCGAGAGCTCCCAGCCCCAGGGGATCGACTCGGCCTTGAAGTAGTCGCCGAAGCTCCAGTTGCCGAGCATCTCGAAGAAGGTCATGTGGCGGGCGGTGTTGCCGACCTCTTCGATGTCGGTGGTGCGGAAGCATTTCTGCACGTCGGCGAGGCGCGGCGCCGGCGGCTTTCCCCGTCCCAAGAAGTAGGGCTTGAACGGCTGCATCCCCGCCGTGGTGAGCAAAACCGAGGGGTCGTGGACCGACGGCACCAGCGAGGCGGAGGGGACGATCTTGTGCCCGCGCTCGGCGAAAAAAGACAGGTAGGTGTCGCGGATCTCCTTCGCCCTCATGTTAGGAAGCCTAAATATTTGTTCGATTCGGGGCGGCGAAGCCGAAAGTTCGGGCTTACGTGGCGACGGGGTCCTGCGTTTCAGGAGGGAGTCGTTCAAATCTACTCTTGGAAGGAGAGCGAAAATGAAGCTTCATCTGAAGCTTGCTTTGGGGCTTGCGACGCTCGCTATGGCGCTGCTGCCGGCAATGGCTGGGGCGGTCTCCTACCAGCCGGAATATCACCCCGAACACCCGCCGCATCCGGTGACCGCGCCGCAGGGTCACGCATACGGCTACTGGTGCAAAGGCGAAAGCAAGAAACACGTCAAAGGCGAAAAGGGCACGGCCTTCAGCCGTTGTGTGCGAGCGCACACGCGGGCGGCCAATCAGCCCGATATCACCGCGCGTCAGGCCTGCAAGGACCTGAACAAAAAGCACGACCGCACGGGCAAGCACGTTGCCCACGGCGGCAAGGGCACCGCCTTCAGTCGCTGCGTCAAGACCGTTGCCCAGCAGCGCAAGGAAGAAGCGGCGATGGTCGCGGGAAGCTCGGTCGCGTAGAGCGCTGAGTTCGCTTCAAACGGCGATCGTGCCGTGACCGACGATTCGATCGCCGGCCATCAGCACCGCCGTCTGGCCGGGCGCCACGCCAGGGAAGGCCTCGGCCAGATCCACTTCCAGGGAGGAGTGCCGGCCTCTCCCCGCTGCCGAAACGGTGGCGGGGAGAGCGCGGGACCGGTAGCGCAACTTGACCGCGTCGACGGCGCTGCCGTCGCGGTGCAGGACGGCGTCGCGGACGCGGACGCTGCGCTTCTCCAGCTCGGCGCGGGTGCCGACGGTGACGGTGTTGGCGCCGGCGTCGGTGGCGAGCACGTAGAGCGCCTCGGGGGCGGAGACGCCGATGCCGCGGCGCTGGCCGACCGTGAAGTCGTGGTGGCCGCGATGGCGGCCGACGGTGTGGCCGGCGCTGTCGAGGATCGCGCCGCCGCGCTCGCCGAGGCCGCCGTGGCGGCGTAGGAAGCCGCGCTTGCCCTGGCCGGCGAGGAAGCAGAGGTCCTGGCTCTCCGCCTTGCGGGCGACCGAGAGGCCGTGGCGGGCGGCGATCTCGCGGACCTCGGGCTTGGTCAGGTCGGTAAGCGGGAAGCCGAGCCGCCCGAGCAGCTCCGGCGGCAGCGCCGCGAGCATGTAGCTCTGGTCCTTGGCCTGGTCGGCGGCGGTGGCGAGCAGAGGGCCGTCGCGGTCCTCGACGATGCGCGCGTAGTGGCCGGTGAGCAGGCGCTCGGCGCCGAGCCGCTCGGCCAGGTCGACCATCGCCGCAAGGCGGACCTCGCCGTTGCAGAGGATGCAGGGGTTGGGGGTCTGACCGCCGGCGTAGCCGCCGATGAAGCGATCGACGACCCGGCGGCGAAAGTCCTCCTCGAGGTCGAGGGTGAAGTGCGGCATCCCGAGCTGATGCGCGAGAGCCCGAGCGCCGAGTACGGCCTCGGGCGAGCAGCAGGCCTTGGCGCCGTCGGTCTCGGGGTCGGTCCAGAGCTTGACCGTGATGCCGACGACCTCGGCGCCTTCCTCGCGGGCGAGCAGGGCGGCGACGGCACTGTCGACGCCGCCGGACATGGCGACGGCTAGGCGTTTGGGGGGACGGGAGGCCTCCCTCTGTCGCAAATTTCGTGGAGGCTCCTCCGGGAGGCCTCCCGTCCCGGGCGCGGGCGGCTCGGCAAGCGTCAGCGCAGACGACGCCGCGCCGGAGAGGGCACGATGTAGAGCGTCGGTCGCGAGCTGCGCAGCGTGCCGCTTGGGAGGCGTGAGGCCGCCGATTGCCTCATCGACAGCGTCTATATCGATCAGAGCAGCATCGAGAACGAGAGAGCCCTCGATCGTCTCGGCGACAGCAGCCGTGGCCGCACGCGTGGCCCCGCATCCCTCGGCGTCGAAGCTGACAGACGCGATCCGCCCGTCCTCGATCAAGAACGAGACGCGGGAGAGGTCCCCGCAGGCAGCGCCACCCGCGGCGCCCGTGAAGGCACCGTCAGCAGCCGGGCCGACCCGGCTGCCGTCACGCAGGTAATGCTCGAAAAGCTCCCGCTCCATGGCCACAGGGTAGAGCGCGATGGCGGTCTGGCTTCAATCGATTCGCCCTCCCCACGCCGGGGCCGTCCTGCACAAACCTCTCATCACGGCCATCACCCACACCTAACTGCCGGATGGGTGTGGGCGATGGCCCTGCCCGAGCGCCCTTTTCAGACCCCCTGAGCGCTGCCGGGTCGTTCCAGGGCCGCTCGAAGGTCGACCGCGATCTCCGTCGGTTCGTCCTGTAGCTGCCTCCAGGTCACGCGTATCGTCCGCCAACCTTCCGCTATGAGGATCCGATCGCGCAGGCGATCGCTCTCGAACTTCTTGCGCGTGCCGTGGATAGTGCGACTGTCGAGCTCGACCGCCACCCGCTCGGACTCCCAAAGCGCGTCGATCTCGAAGAAGCGCCCGCGGACCGCCAGGTCTGCGTTCATCCGCGGCCGTCGTAAGCCGAAGCGGTCGACAAATCCCACGAACGCCTCCTCAAATTCATTCCGCGTGATCCCGACCGGTCCGTGCCCCTCCAACAGCGCCCGCAAGTTCTTCGAGCCGCGCCGACCCGGATACCGCTGCAGCAGCATCGGCAACGACACGCGATCAGTCACCTCCCGAGCTTCCGCCTCATGAAAAGCCCGCTCCAGTTCCCGCATCTCAGCCGTGGCGGCAAGGTCAAAGATCGTCCGAAACGGCGAAGTCACCGGGATCCCGTCGTGCACCAGCCACTCGTCCGCCTGAAGTGACGAACGATGACCGGTGATCCCCTTCCTCCGGGTCCGCGTGTGGGTCGGGGAGATCACTTCGATCACTTCAGCGGCGGGCGGCAAGAGCTTCCACAGGCGAGCCGCGGATCGATGGCTCAGCACGGCTGCCGAGCCTCCAGCCAAGGCTGCCGCCATCCATCGGCCCTTACGGCTGATACGTCTGGCGCCGACGACGTAGACGCCACGATGGATCTCATGAAGGTGGCCGCGCTTCACGCGCTCGACAATGGCAATGCGGCCGAAACCAATCTCAAGTAACTGTCGGCGCGCCACCACCCCATGCTGCCGCTCCGCCAATCGTGCGACCGCCCTATCCCTCGCGCGAGCGGTCGATTCGACATCGATAGCGCGTCCAATTGACCTTTCGTCTCGCACGCCGCCGATGCTGAAGAAACAGGTCGCGCGTGTGGCGCGCAGATCGTGCCGATTCGGCGGCGACTTGCGCACGAAAAAGGCCCCAACCCGCCGTTGCCGCCTCTGGCTTTGATCCCTTCAAGTGAAGGTGGGTGCCTGCTCCTGATCCCTAGGGACCCGGAGACTTGTCAGCTCCCGCGCCGTTTGTGTTGGGTCAAACGGTGAGACGGCTCTCGTACGGGCTCGAGCCTGGTCCAAAGTTACCACTGCCGGCCGCACGTCAAACCCACTCGTCGTCGAGGTTGCACAGGTGCCACTCGGCCTCGCTCCAGCGCTCGGCGGGGACGCGAAGGGAGATGTCGCCGCGGCCGTAGCGGTCAAGCGGCCAGTCGGAGGTGAGGGCGGCCTCGATTCCGGCCTCGATCAGCGCCTGGTGCCAGGCGCGGGCGGTGCGGACGTCGGCGAAGTCGCGGACGACCTCCCAGCCGTCGTAGCTGGGGTCGTCGACGTGGATCGGCGTCTGCCCCGGCCCCGGACCCGGTCGCCACCTGCGGGGGATCCAGTCCCGCAGGCCCATCTCAATGTCCCGCGAGTTTCGGTTTGTGGATGGCGACGCCGAGCTCGCGGAGCTGCAGCTCGTCGACCGGGGCAGGCGCGCCGGTCAGCAGGTCGAATCCGGAGGCGGTCTTGGGGAAGGCGATCACGTCGCGGATCGTCTCGGCGCCGGAGAGGCGTTGGACGATGCGATCGATTCCGTAGGCGATACCGCCGTGCGGCGGAGCGCCGTAGCGCAGCGCCTCGAGCAGGAAGCCGAAGCGCGCCTCGGCGGTCTCGCGATCGATGCCGAGGGCGCCGAAGACCTGCTCCTGCACCTCGGCGCTGTGGATACGGATCGAGCCGCCGCCGAGCTCCTGGCCGTTCCAGACGACGTCGTAGGCCTGCGCGCGCGCCGCGCCCGGATTTCCCGGGTCGAAGTCCCCAGCCGGAGCGGTGAACGGATGGTGCATCGCGTCCCAGCGCTTCCCTTCCTCGTTCCACTCCAGCAGCGGCCAGTCGACGATCCAGGCGAGGCGGTGCTCGTTCTCGTCGATCAGCCCGAACTTCTCGCCGAGGTCGAGGCGCATCTGCCCCAGCACCGCATCGGCGACCGGCCGCCTGTCGGCGACCAGCAGCAGCAGGTCACCCTCCTCGGCGCCGAGGCGCCGGTTGAGGTCGGCGAGCTCTTCGTCGCTGAGGAACTTCGCCGTCGGTGAGCGCCAGCCCTCGCCCTCGCGGAAAGCCCAGACCAGCCCTTTCGCCCCCAGCTCCTGGGCACGGGAGATCAGGCCGTCGAGCTCGGAGCGGGGCATCTCCCTGCGGCCGGCGTTGAGACCGCGGATCGAGCCGCCGCTCTCGAGGACGGAGCGGAACACCTTGAACTCGGTCTCGCGCAGGGCGTCGCCGAGGTCGACCAGCTCGAGGCCGAAGCGCAGATCGGGCCGGTCGGTACCGAACCGCCCCATCGCCTCGTCGTAACACATGCGCTGCATCGGCACCTCGATCTCGGGACCGCCGACCGCCTTGAAGACGTGGGCCAGCAGCCGCTCGTTGACGTCGAGCACGTCCTCGCCGTCGACGAAGGACATCTCGACGTCTAGCTGGGTGAACTCGGCCTGCCGGTCGGCCCGGGTCGCCTCGTCGCGGAAGCAGCGGGCCACCTGGTAGTAGCGCTCGAACCCGGACATCATCAGCAGCTGCTTGAACAGCTGCGGCGACTGCGGCAGCGCGTAGAAGGAACCCTGCTGCTGGCGGCTGGGGACGAGGAAGTCGCGGGCGCCCTCGGGGGTCGAGCGGGTGAGGACCGGCGTCTCGATGTCGAGGAAGCCCTCGCGGTCGAGGAACTCGCGCATCGCGGCGACGACGCGATGGCGGAGCGTCAGCGCCTTTTGCATCTGCTCGCGCCGCAGGTCGAGGTATCGGTACCGCAGGCGCGTGTCCTCGCCGACCTCGCCGGAGAAGCCCTCGACCTGGAAAGGGGGCGTCTCGGCACCGGCAAGCAGCTCGGCCTCGGTGACCAGCAGCTCGACCTCGCCGGTGGCGAGCTCGGGGTTGACGGTCTCGGGGGAGCGCTTGACCACCGTACCGGCGGCGCTCAGCACGTCCTCGGCGCGGAGCTTGTGGGCGAGCTCGAAGGAGGCGCCTGAGCTGTCGGGGTTGAAGACGAGCTGGACGATCCCGGTGCGGTCGCGCAGGTCGATGAAGATCAAGCCGCCGTGGTCGCGGCGGCGGTGGACCCAGCCGGCTACCCGAGCCTGCGAGTCGACCTTGTTCGGCAGCACTTCGCCGCACCAGGTGTCGCGGTAGCTGTTGGCGCGCAGGGCCGGCGCTTTCGTCTCGGTGGCGGTCTCGCTCACGCTTCGTCTCCGGTCATCTCGTCGACAAGGTTGCCGGGATCGACCGCGCGCTGCTCTCCCGACTCCATGTCCCGCAACTGGGCCGTGCCGTCGGCCTCGAGGATGAGGACGCGGCGGGCGCCGATCCGGTTCGCGTGTTTGAGCTGGCTCTTGAAGCTGCGGCCCGCGAGGTCGAGCTCGGTCGAGATCCCGGCGTGGCGCAGCTCGGCCGCGAGCGCCATCGCCCGCTGCCGCTGATCCGGGTCGGCGACCGCGATGAAGGCGTCGCGCCCCTCCCCTGCAACCTCCTCGTCCAGCGCCAGCAGGATCCGCTCGATCCCGGCGGCGAAGCCGACCGCCGGCGTCGCCTGTCCGCCGAGCTGCTCGATCAGGCCGTCGTAGCGGCCGCCGCCGCCGATCTCCGACTGCCCCCCGAGGCGGTCGCAGACGAAGGAGAAGATCGTCCGCGTGTAGTAGTCGAGGCCGCGGACCAGGGTCGGGTCGATGACGTAGGCGACGCCGGCGGCGTCGAGCAGCGCCCGCACCTCGGCGAAATGCTCGGCGTCCTCGCCCTCGAGCTGCTCGACGATCGTCGGCGCGTTCGCCATCACCCCGCGCGTGCCCTCGTCGTCGGAGTCGAAGGCGCGCAGCGGGTTGACGTCGATCCGCTCGCGCACGTCGTTGGAGAGGTCGCCCTCGTGCGCGTGCAGGTGCGCCTTCAGGTCCTCCAGGTACGCGCGCCGGGCTTCGAAGGAACCGAGGCTGCCGAGCCGCAGCTCCACTCCGGGCACGCCGAGCTCGTCCAGCAGGTCGGCGAGGAGCATGATCACCTCAGCGTCGGCGAGCGGAGAGTCGGTGCCGATGCACTCGGCCCCGAGCTGGTGGAACTGACGGTAGCGGCCGGCCTGCGGGCGCTCGTGGCGGAAGAACGGGCCGAGGTAGTGGAGCTTCACCGGCTGCGCCAGTTTCTGCATCCCGTGCTCGAGGTAGGCGCGGCAGACCGAGGCGGTCCCCTCCGGCCGCAGGGTCAGGCTGCGCCCTCCCTTGTCCTCGAAGGTGAACATCTCCTTGCGGACGATGTCGGTCGACTTGCCGACGCCGCGCTCGAAGAGGTCGGTGTCCTCGAAGACCGGAGTCGCTATCGGCTCATAGCCGGCGCGGGCGAAGACGGTTGCGGCCACGGCTTCGAGGCGTCGGCGGCCGCGCGCCTGCTCGGGAAGGATGTCGAAGGTCCCGCGCGGGGCCTGGAACTTGCTCGCCATCGTGCTCCTAGCGGGCCGGCGAGCCGAGGAAGGGATTGGTCGCCCGCTCGGCTCCGAGCGTGGTAAGGCCCATGTGGCCGGGATGGACGACCGTCTCCTCCGGGTAGTCGTCCATCAGCTTGGCGATCGAGGCGAGCAGGGTCGGGCCGTCGCCGCCGGGCAGGTCGACCCGGCCGACCGAGCCCTGGAAGAGCACGTCGCCGGAGAAGATCGCCGGCTCTCCTTTGACGGCGTAGGTGACGTGGCCAGGGCTGTGGCCCGGGGTGAAGATCACCTCGATCTCCATCCCGGCCAGCTCTAACCTCTCGCCGCCGCGAACGACCTCGTCGGCCTCGTAGCTCTCGTAGGGGCCGAAGCCGGCCCAGGGGACGTAGGCCATGATGTCGGCGAGCACCGGCACCTCGATCTCCGGGCAGTAGACCGGCGCGCCGGTCGCCCGCGCCACCGGCGCGACCGCGCCGATGTGGTCGAAGTGGCAGTGGGTGAGGAGGATCGCCTCGACCGAGGCCCCGGTCGACTCCACCGCGGCGAGGATCCGCTCGGGCTCTTCGCCGGGGTCGACGATCAGCAGCCGCTCGCTGCCGTGCGGCCGGAACAGGAAGCAGTTCTCGCCGATCTGCCCCACCGTGAGCATCTCGACGTCGAGGGCCACTATTCCTCCCGGGCGCGGATGCGGGCCCGCTCGCGGCGGCGCCAGAGCATCGACTCGACGTAGTAGGTGCCCGGAACGTAGATCACGACCATGAAGGCTCCCAGGATCAGCGCCGCTCCGAGGGCGTTGCCGAAGACGGTCAGCAGGACGACGAAGATCGCCGCCATGAAGACGCCGCGGATCAGCGAGCCGCGCCAGGTCGGCGGCAGGTCTTCCTTCGGCGCCGGATTCCGTTTCGCGCGAGCCTGCGCTTTCGCCTCCTCGCGCGAGCGCGGACGGCTGCGACGCGCCTTCGTGTCGATCCGCCCACCCTGGGTGCCGCGACGCTTGCGCTGTCTCTTTTTCCTCGTCTGAGCCATGAGATTGAAACTGCATCAAATCCTGGTCGTTATGGGGCCAGGATTTGATGCAGTTCGAAATCTAGTCGGTCGCCTCGGCCAGGCGCGCCTCGATCACATGGCGGGCGGGGTCAAAGCCGCGCATCGGGACGCCGGGCGGGTAATCGCGGAGGGCGGCCTGGGGGATCAGGCCGACCAGCTCCGCCTCAACCGGCTGGACGCCCAGGGGCGCCGCCAGCGCGCGAACCCGCTCGACCACCTCGCCGAGCGGGACCGCCAGCGGGTCGTGGACGTTGGTCGAGACCTGGGCGCGGCCGCCGGAGAGCAGGAGCCCGATCGCCCGCACGCCCTTGAGGCCGCCGCCCGACTCGCGCAGCCCGGCGGCGACCGAGCGGGCGATCTCGACGTCGCCGCTGTCGAGCTCGACGTTGAAGGCAGCCAGCGGCGGGCGCGCCGTCACCAGGGTGGCGCCGGCGGTCGGGTGCGGCAGGTCGGGGCCGAAGTCCGGACGCAGCTCGCCCGACTCCATCCGCAGCCAGAGCTCGGCCAGGCCGCCGTTGCGGAAGTAGGCGCGCTCGGCCCGTCCCGGCTCCCGCGCCAGCTCGCCGTAGAGGAAGACGGGGACGCCGAGGCCGCCGATCTGCTCGGCGACGGCGACCGCCTCGGTGCGGGCGGCGTCGCGGGCCGCCGGGTCGAACCAGACGACCGGGCAGACGTCGAGGGCGCCGATCGCCGGGTGGGCGCCGCCGTAGCCGCGCATGTCGATCGTCTCGATCGCCTGCTCGGCACCGGCGGCAAGCGCCTCGGTCAGTGGCCCGGGCTCGCCCGCGAGGGTGAAAACGCTGCGCCCGTGGTCCGCGTCGGTGTGGCGGTCGAGCAGCCTCGCACCGCGGATGTAAGCGCTCCGCAGGAACTCGAGCTTCGCCTCGTCCTCGGCCTCGGAGACGTTGGGCACGGCGAGCAGGGGCGGCATCGTCCCCGCTCCTCAGACGAGGAGCTCGCCGCCGCGGACGACCGTCTCGCCGTCGATCTCGACCGTCGGCTCGAGGACCACGCAGTCGAGGTGGACCGGTACCTGGACGGTGCCGCCGATCGCCGCAGAGGCGCCGAAGGCGACATGACAGGTGCCGAGGATCTTCTCGTCCTCGAGGATGTTGCCGCAGAGCCCGGCCTCTTCGTTGGTCCCGATCCCGAGCTCGGCGACGCTGGTCGCCTCCTCGCCGTGGGCGGTCAGCAGCTCCAGCAGCCGGCTCCCGTCGGGGCCGGTCGCCTCGATCAGGCGGCCTTCGCGGATGGTCAGCGCCGTCGGCGTGTCGAGCAGGCCGACTTCGGCGATCGAGCCGTCGACGACCAGCATGCCTTCGCTGCCCTCGATGACCGGCGCGATGAAGCCCTCGCCGCAGGGCAGGTTGCCGAAGGCGCCGCGGCTGCCGAGTTCGCCGCCGTCGACGGTCGCCATCCGTCCCTCGAGGTTGAGCCGCAGGTCGCTGCCGTGGGGACAGGTGATCCGCGCCTCGGAGGCGCGGTTGAGGGCGGTGCCAAGGGCCCAGCTGCGGCGCCGGAGCTCGTCCAGGTCGCTGGTCATCAGCCGTCCCAGCATCTCCTCGGTGACGCCTGGGAGGCTGCCGATGCGGGCGCCGGCCTCGCTTGCGACCTTGCGCGCGTCGGTGTGGGAGAGCGACTGGATCGTCGGCGCCAGCACCACGTCTGCCGCGGCCATCGCCGCCGCCACCGCGCGCGGCGGCTCGCCGGCGGCGGAGTCCCGCTCGGAGATCACGGCGAGCGTCGCGTCGGCGCCCTCGCCCTGGGCCTCGATCCGCATCAGCGCCCCGATCTCTTCGGTGACCGGGTTGCAGACCACCAGCACGTCCTCGCCCGGCTGGATCCCCATGCACTGGCGGATGACCGTCTTCACCGCTCTATCGAGTTCCGCAGGCACGAGGCCAGCCTACCCACGATGCGCGAATGCTGCATGGTTTCCGCTGCAATCGACGCGCCTCCGCCAGAGGAGAGTCAATCGTCGTCATGCCGGTGCCGGATCGACCAGCCGAAGAACCACACCAGGCCGACCAGCACCACCGAGAAGGCGGTGAACGGCGCCCACCAAGCTTCCGGCCGCACCACCGCAAGCGAGACAACCGCGAAGGCATCGGCCACCACCATGAAGGCCACCAGCACCGGCCGAATCGCCGCCCAGCCCGCCTCAGGAGGCCCACCGGAGCGCTGCACCATCGCTACCATCCCCCTCCCCGCCGGAGTAGCTCAGCTGGTTAGAGCAGCGGAATCATAATCCGCGTGTCGGGGGTTCGAGTCCCTCCTCCGGCATGGCATTCTAGAGCCAAAAGCGCCGCCCAAGGGATGGCGTTTTTCGTTCCGGGTCAAGGCCTGGGTCAAGGTTTGCAGGCGAAGTGCGGCTAAATGCCGTCCCAAGCCCGCGAAGGGTGAGGAGAGTCCGAAGGCCAATTTAGGCTCCGCCTGTGAACCCGTTTCCGTCGATGAAAGCCAAGCGGCTACTTGCCGTCTTGGAACGGAAGCCACTTGGCTACCGCGTAGCGCGTCAGTCCGGGTCGCATCGTCGGATGGAGTCGCCGGACTACCCGCCCTTGACCTTCGCCTTTCACGACAAGGCGACGATTCCCGCCGGTCTCGTGCGCAAGATCCTTGTCCGCGACGTGGGACTTGCCGAAGACGAACCCCGGAAGCTACTCTGAATCGGAGAAATCATGGAGATCGTCCGCGTCATCTATCACCACGAAAGCGACGGCTGGTGGGCCGAGTCCCCCGATGTCGAGGGGTGGTCCGCTGCTGGCGACAGCTACGCGGAAGTCGTGAAGCTGGCCGAGGACGGCATTCCATTCGCCCTAGGGCACGAGGCCACGCTGGAGAACTTCGTTCCCGCTGGCGAGCACGTCGCCGCCTGAGCAGGCGAGGCGAGAGGCTCCCTTTCGGAGGTGCCGCCCCGCTCAGCTGTTCGAGGGGATCGACGATCCCGCGCTTGGCTGCTGCCTTCGACGCGTGGGAGACCTACTGCTCTGCTTCGGCTGCGGCGAGGCCATTTGGCCGGGTCAGCCGATGACGCTGATGACCGCCGAGCTGACCGACCCGAAAACCGGCGAAACGGCGGATACCAACCCGACGCCGATACACACCGGTTGCGAGGACGCCTTCCGCGAGCGGGTCGCGGCCGCGCAGGACTAGACACGACGAGACCCCGCCGCAATGGCGGGTCGGTCTTAAGCCTGCGCCATAGGCGGGCGTCTGGTGACCTCCTATCGTTGCCTTTCGATCAATTGTTTGGCCCGATCCCAATCACCGACGCAAAGCCAAAATAGGCCCGCCCGGTCGAGCCGTATTTCTCAGAAGCTACCCGCGCCCTCCTACCCAGCATCAAAGAACGGAGGCTCCTCGGGTGGTGGGGGAAGCTCTACCCCGGCTCCGTGTGCCACTGGCCCCATCCTTGACAAAAACTGAGAGATGAAAAACCCCGCAGCCGCCTCGCTTCCTTGGGCCCCTTGCGCTCCCTGTATCTGACCGTGGCTCTTTCGATTTCATTTTCCGAGCGGCCATGGAGTACGGCGTAGCGGGCAGCACCGCCCATAACCCGGTGGCGAGTGCTACGAGAGCAGCCACTCCCGAAAGTGCTTCCGACTGAATCGCTGCGAGGACAAAAATCACGCTGCCGAATCTACAAAGTGCTTCGGACAGAACATTTCAATATCTACCTATCCTCAGGAACCCAATCCGTAATGCAGATAGATCGTCCCGTTGGCGAAGCTTCGCTTGCCCAGGAGGTTCAGCGTCTTGTGGGCTTGGACCGGAAGGGCCGGTTTGCCGGCGCCTACAACTACCGGGACGAGGAGCAACTGAAGCTCGTCTACTAGACCGGCGCCTAAAGCTTGGCCGGCTAGCTCTGCCCCGCCGACACTGATGTCTCGCTGCTCGGTCTCCTTTAGGGCGAGGACTGCTTCGGGGTCGAAGGTGCTCTCCAGCCGGGTTCGGATCGTCTCTACCTTCCCCAGCGACCGGGAGTAGACGATCTTGTCGGCTGCTCGCCAGATCTCGGCGTAGTCGTGCATCACCTGGGGTTGGCCTTCGAGGATCTCGTCGGTGTCCCAGGCCTTCATCGTCTCGTACATGCGGCGGCCGTAGAGGTGGGTGCCTATCGGGCGCTCCAGGTCGTTGACGAAGGCGTGGATCTCTTCGTCGGGCATCGCCCAGTCGAACTTGCCCTGCTCGTCCTCGACATAGCCGTCTAGGGAGGCGATCGCGATGTAGATCAGCTTGGCCATCGCCCCCTTCTGCCGAATGGCTGGTCTGGTCGCTAGCTGCGCAGCAGTGCGCAGACGGCGGTTTCCTGCACCCGTCGCAGCTGTGCCAGGAGCTTGCCCGTCGGAGCCGGGATGTTGAGGGAGGTGGTGACTGCTCGGGTGCCGTCGGCGGTCGCGGCTGCCCATTGGACATAGCCCGGGAAGTTGCCGGTGTGACCGTAGACGGTGCCGCACCTGGTCTTGTAGCGGAAGAGCGCCAGGCCGGCCGAGTTCTGGCCGGGGCCGGGCGGGCTCGACTTGCCGCCGGGAACGAAATGCATCTGCTCTTCCTGCTGCGCGCGCGAAAAGAACTCCAAGCCGAGGTCGGCGCGGATGAAGGCGTTGAGGTCGCGCGGGGTGGAGACGATCGCCCCCGACGCCCAGGCCCCGCTCGGGCTGAGGAAGGTCGAGATGTCCGCGGGCGGCTGCCCCACCTCGACCGCATAGCCGTGGATGAACGGGGTCGGCAGCGCCGGCTTCGTCGGGAAGGAGCTCTCCGTCAACCCGGCCGGCCCGAAGACGATCCCGGCGAGGTTCTGGGCATATGACCGGCCGGTGACGGCCTCGACGATCAGCCCGACCACATTGTTGTCCGTGTTCGAGTACTCGTAGTCCGATCCGGGTTTGAATTCGAGCGGCTCGCTCCGCACCCAGCCGATGATCCTCTGGGGAGAGACGTAGCCGCGCGGGTTCTTTTTCGCCTGTTCCGCGAACCCCTTGGACTGGGTGTAGTCCGGAAGCCCGCTGGTGTGATTGAGCATCTGGCGCACACTTACGGCGGCCCAGGCGGCCGGCATGCCCGCGAGCCGCTGCCCGATCGTGTCGTCGAGCCCGAGCCTTCCTTCCTCGACCAGATGCAGCGCCACGGCGCCGTTGAACGCCTTCGCCACGCTGGCGATCCGCATGTGGTCGGTCGTCGTCGGCGCTCCGGGGCGCTTGACGTTCGCCCGTCCCGCCCGCAGCACGGTCAGCCGGCCGTCGTGATACATCGTCGCGATCGCCCCCGGCGGCCCACCCCTTGCCGCGACCAGTTGCTGAAGACCGCGCTGGACCGCCGCCGGACCCGGCGCCGCCCCGGTTGCCGTGGAGGAACTCAGGGCAACGGCAAGCACGAGGCAGGAAAACGAGAGCCACCGGACCTTCATCCGGGCATCTTTACCACCGAGGGCGGGCGAGGTTAAAGGAGGTACCGGGTTGCCGGGGAGATGCATACGGCACCGACGGCCGAAAATACGGTGGTTTCACTGATGCGAGCGAACTCGGGCGGGCTTACGGTCGTAGGACAGTCGAAATCGAAACTGGAGGAAATGAAATGCAGCTCTACGGAATTCTGCGCCGCAACGGATGGCGGACCGGCGAGGACCTCGAGGCCGCGGCGAAAAAATCGGCGGAAGTGGGTGACGAGCCGGGCTCGGGCGTGCGCTGGATCCGCAGCTACGTGCTGACCGAGGAGAGCGGCGAGCTGGGCACGTTCTGCGTCTACGAGGGCGACAGCCCGGAGACGGTCCGCGCCCACGCCGAAGCAGCCGGGCTCCCCTGCGACGAGATCGTCCCGATCGCCGACACGGTGATCGTCCGCCCCGATCCCGTCGCCGCCGCGAGCTGAGCCGCCGCCCCGCCGACGGGACGAAAACCGCTCTCTGTAAGCGGTTTTCGTCCCGTCGGCATTTGCAGACCTAGACTGATTGGGTGATGGAGATGGGGACTCCGCTCGTCGGCCGGGCGACCGAGCTCGCTCAGCTCGCCGCCGCTGTGGAGCGCGCCGAGGAAGGCTCGGGAGGGATCGTCCTCCTCTGCGGCGAGGCGGGGATCGGCAAGAGCCGGCTCGCCGCGGCAGCCACCGCCGAGGCCGGCGCCCTCCTGCGCGGGGCCGCGAGCGAGGGCTCCGCCGTCCCCTACGGCCCGATCGTCGACGCCCTGCGCTCGCGCCTGCGCACCGACCCCCGCGCCCTCGACGGGTGCGGCCCCCTCCTCCCCCACCTCGCGCTGCTGCTCCCCGAGCTGGGAGAACCCGCCGCTGAGACCGAGCGGGCGACGATCTTCGAGGCGGTGCGCTGCGCCCTCGCCCACCTCGCCGCCGAACGGCCGCTGGCGCTCGTCCTCGACGACCTGCAGTGGTCTGACGAGACCACGCTCGAACTGCTCGCCGCCCTCGCCGACCCGCTGCGGCAGATGCCGGTCCTCGTGGTCGGCGCCTACCGCTCCGACGGCCTCCCCCGCGGCCACCGCCTGCGCTGGCTGCGCAACGAGCTGCGCCGCGGCGGCCGCCTCGAGGAGCTCTCCCTCGACCCGCTCGACCGCAACGACGTCGCCGAGCTGCTCGAGGCGCTGCTTCCCGACCCGTCCTCACCGGCCCTCGTCAGGGCGGTGCACGATCGCACCATGGGGTCGCCGTTCTTCGTCGAGGAGCTGGTTGCGGCGCTGCGGCTGCGCGGCGCCCTGCGCGGCGGCGACCGCGGCCTCGAGCTGGCTGACGAAGACGACGTGCCCCTCCCGGACACGGTGCGCGAAGCGGTCCTCGTCGCCACCTCGACGCTCTCGACCGGGGCCCGTACCGCTGCCGAGACGGCGGCGGTCGCCGGGCAACAGCTCGACCTCGGACTGACCGCCGAGCTGAGCAGCGCCGCCGGCCTTGCCGAGCTGATCGAGAGCGGGCTGCTGGAGGAGGGTGAGCCGGGCCGGGCGGCGTTCCGCCACGCGCTGGCCCGCGAAGCCCTCTACGCGGAGGTGCCCTGGATGCGAAGGCGGCAGCTCCACCGCCGGCTGGCCGAGGCGCTGGCAGCGGCCGACGGCCCGAGGCGCGAGGTCGCGACCCACTGGCTCGGCGCCGGCGACGAGGTCGCCGCCCGCGACGCCCTGGTCGAGGCCGCGCGCCGCTCGGAGCAGCTCCAGGCCCACCGCGACGCGGCGCGGGCGGCTGGCGAGGCGCTCGAGCTCTGGCCCGGCGAAGCCGACGAGCTGCGGCTGGAGACCCTGGAGCGGTTCGCCCGCTGCGCCGAGCTCGCCGGCGAGATGGCCGAGGCGGCGAAAGGGTGGCGCGAGCTGGCCGCAAGCCACGCCAGGCGAGAGGACGGTGCGGCCTACGCGCAGGCGCAGCGGCGACTGGCCGGCGTCCAGGACCTGCTCGGCGAGCGCGACGCCGCCTTCGCTTCCCGGCGCCTCGCCGCCGAGGCCTTCGCCGCGGCCGCGCTGCCGGGCGAGGCGGCGCTGGAGCGGCTGGCGATGGCTGACCACCACCGGCGCGGCGGCCGCTACCGCGAGGCGATCGAGCTGACCGAGCCCGCCGTAGCCGAGGCGGGTGCCGCCGGCCGCGACGACCTGCGCGCGCGCCTGCTCGGCCTGCAGGGCGTCGCCGAGGCGAAGGGCGGCGACTACGAGAGCGGACTCGCGTCGGTCCGCTCGGGCCTGGCCCTGGCGCTCGAGGAAGACCTCACCCCGATCGCCGCCGAGCTCTATCAGCGGCTCAGCCTCGTCCTCTACGACGGCGCCGACTACCGCCAGGCCGAGGAGGCGCTAGACACCGCTCTCAACCTCTGTCGCGCCGACGGCTCGCCGGACACCGAGGTCGCCTGCGTCACCTGCCTCGCCTATGTCCTGCGCGAGCGCGGCGAGTGGTCGCGGGCCGAGGCGCTCTGCCGGGAGCTGATCGACGACGGCACCGCGGTCTGGGTTGCCGAGGGCCTGATCGGGGCGATCCACGCCTTCCGCGGCAAGCTCTCCTCGGCCCGCCGCCTGCTGACCGCCTCGCGCGCGGTCGCCACCGCGGTCGGCCACTACAACATGTTCGTCGACACGACGACGAGCTTGGCGATCGTCGCCGCCGCCGAAGGCCTCGACGACGAGGCGACTCTCCTCTGCCGCGAGCTCCTCGCCCGCTGGGAGCGCAGCGAAGACCACCACTATGCGGTCTGGGGCATGCGCTGGGCCTCCACCTACACAGCGGGACGCGGCGACCGCGACGGCCTCGCCGCCTGCACCGAGGCGCTCAGCCGCATGGCTGCCGACGGCGGCCACCCTGACGCCCTGGCCGCCCTCGCGCAGGCGCTGGGAGAGCTTGCCCTGCTGGAACAAGAGGAGGCAACCGCCGCCGAGCACCTCTGCCGGGCGGTCGAGCTGCACCGCTCGCTGGCGATCCCGCACGAGCGGGCGCAGATCGAACTGCGGGCGGGCGTCGTCCTCGCCGCCGCGGGCGAGGGTGAGGCGGCGCTGGAGCGGCTCTCCGACGCCTACCGCTGCGCCCGCAAGCTCGGCGCGGGACCGCTCGCTTCCGAGGCGGCGCAGCAGGTGGCGGCACTCGGCGAGTCGGTGGCGCAGCGGCTCGGCAGCCGGGCGGCCGCCGCGGCCGGCGCCGGCCCTCAGCTCACCCGCCGCGAGCTCGAGGTGCTGCGCCATGTCGCCGTCGGCCGCACCAACAAGGAGATCGCGCAGGAGCTGTTCATCAGCCAGCGCACGGTCGATATGCACGTCCGCAACCTGCTCGGCAAGCTCGACTGCCGCTCCCGGGTCGAGGCGAGCCACCGGGCCGGAGAGCTCGGCCTGCTCGATCGCTAGGCCCGCTCGCCTTCGGTGTCAGCGCCTGCGGAAGCCGGCGGGACCTCGACCATCAGCGTCACCGGCCCGTCGTTAACCAGCGCCACCCCCATGCAGGCACCGAAGACGCCCTTCTTCGCCCCCAGGCGCTCGCAGAAGCGGTCGTAGAGCGGCTCGGCAGCCTCGGGGCAGGCGGCGGCGACGTAGCTCGGGCGGTTGCCGCGCCGGGCGTCGCCGTAGAGCGTGAACTGGCTGACGCACAAGACCTCGCGCTCGCCGAGCGGCTCGTTCATCCGCCCCTCGGCATCGTCGAAGATCCGCAGCTTGCGGACCTTCTCGGCGAGCCGGTCGGCCTCCTCGGCGCCGTCGCCGTCGCCGACGCCGAGCAGGACCAGCATCCCGGGGCCGATCTGAGCGACGCGGTCGCCCTCGACGTCGACCGCCGCCTGACTGACCCGCTGCACCAGCGCCTTCACCGGCGCGGGGCTTCGAGCGCCTCGACCAGCGAGGAGGCGTCGTAGGCGCCGTAGAGGCGCTCGCCGTTGACGAAGAAGGTGGGCGTGCCGGTGGCACCGCTCCGCCCGGCCGAGGCGAGATCGCGGGCGATGCGGTCGCGATGGACCCCGGAGTCGAGCTCCCTCGCGATCCGCTCGGCGTCGAGCCCGAGCTCCCGGCCGACCTCCAGCATCGTCTCCCGCGAGAGCTTCGGCTGAGCCGGGTAGAGCGCGTCGTGGTAGTCCCAGAAACTGCCCTGCGCCGCGGCTGCCTCGCTCGCTTCCGCCGCTTCCATCGCCAGCGGGTGCTTCTCGGGGATCGGCAGGTGGCGGAAGCCGAACAGCAGCTGCTCCCCCAGCCGCTCGCGCACCCGCCGCAGGCTCTTCTGGGCACCGAGGCAGAAGGGGCACTGGAAGTCGCCGAACATCACCAGCTCCAGCGGCGCGCCCGCCTCGCCGCGGACGTGGTCGATCGTCTCCAGCGGGGGTGAGAGCAGTTCCGCCACCGGACGCGATGTTATGTGGTCGATGAACAACGTCGAGTCGGTCTTCGTCCTCGTCCTCGCCGCCGCCCTGCTGGTGCGGCTGGCGGATTACGGCAAGATCCCGGCCCCGATCGTCCTCGTGGTCGGGGGACTGGGCATTGCCTTCCTGCCCGGGCTGCCGGAAGTCGAACTCGATCCCGACACGGTCTTCCTCGTCTTCCTGCCGCCGCTCGTCTACGCCGCCGGCTGGCGCACCTCGCCGCAGGAGCTGCGGGCGGTGATGCGGCCGCTGGCGCTGCTGGCGGTCGGGCTTGTCTTCGTCGCCGCCGCCGCCGTCGCGGTCGTCGCCCACGCGCTGGTGCCGGAGCTGAGCTGGGCCGAGGCGGCGATCCTCGGCGCCGTCCTCGCCCCCACCGACGCCGTCGCCGCCACCTCGATCTTCCGTCGCCTCGGCGCCCCCGAGCGGGTGCGACTGCTGGTCGAAGGCGAGTCGATGATCAACGACGGCACCGCTCTGGTCCTCTACCGGATCGCGGTCGGGGTCGCGACCGGCAGCGCCTTCAGCTTCGGCGGCGCCGCGCTCGAATTCGTCGGTGTCGCCCTCGGCGGCATCGCCGTCGGCCTCGTCGTCGGGGTCCTCTCCGACCGCGTCGTCCGCCGCCAGACCGATGCCGCCCTCTCGATCGTCCTCACCCTCCTCACCGCCTACGGCGCCTACATCGCCGCCGAGGAACTGCATGTCTCCGGCATCCTTGCCGCCGTCGTCGGGGGGATCTACGCCGGCTACCAGTCGCCGCGCACGCTCGATGCCGACATCCGCCTCAGCGCCGTCGCCTTCTGGAACGTGCTCGTCTTCGGGCTCGAGATCACCCTCTTCGTCCTCCTCGGCCTGCAGCTGCCGGAGATCGTCGACACGCTCAACGAAGGCTCCTCCGGGGTGAGCGAGCTGCTGCTGCCGGCGGCGGCGCTGGCGGCCACCTCGACCCTCGTCCGACTGGCCTTCGTCTTCGCGATGGGCAGCGACGGTGGCGAAACGCCAGGGCAGCGCTTCGCGGTCGGCTGGAGCGGGATGCGCGGTGCCGTCTCGCTCGCCGCCGCCCTGGCGGTCCCGCTCAGCGTCAGCGGCCGGCCGCAGATCATCTTCCTCACCTTCGCCCTGATCCTCGTCACCCTGGTCGGCCAGGGGCTCTCGCTGCCGTTCATCGTCCGCGCCCTCGGGCTGGAGCAGCCGCGCCGCTGGTCAGACGAAGAGGCGGTGGCGCGGATGGAGGCGGCGCAGTCGGCGCTCGACCGCCTCGACGAGATGGAGGACGAAGAGCGCGCCTCAGAAGGTCAGCTGAAGCGGCTGCGCGACCTCTACCGCGCCCGCTTCCGCATGTGCCAGGCGGTGCTCGGCGGCGAGGACCCCGACGCCGCCGCCCGCGAACAGCGGATCGCCGACTACGGCGAGCTGCGGCGCGAGCTGATCGGGATCGAGCGGGAAGAGCTGCTCAGCCTCCAGGGCGCGGGGCGGCTGCGAAACGAAACTATGCGGCAGATCGAGCGGGACCTGGACCTCGAGGAGGCCCGGATTCGGGCCTAGGTAGGAGTCGTGGGTGAGGGTCGGCGGACAACAGCGGGGAGGGTCCGGCGACCCTCACCCACGACCCCCATCCGACGGCGAATATGTACTTCCCTCGACAGAGCGAGAAGATTGGTTCTCAGGCGGCGAAGAACTCTCGGGCTTTTTCGGTGACGAGTCTGGGCATCTCGTCAGCGATGAAATGGCCGCAATTGTCTACTTTCTCCACGGTCATCTGGTCGGCGTGGCGCTCGTAGCCGGCTAGGAGGTTGTGGTTGAGGGCGGTGTCGCCGGTGCCGAAGAGGAGCTTGGTCGGGACGGTGAGGCGGGCATGGGCGTAGCGGCCGCGGGCGAGCTCGGGGACCTCGCGCAGGTTGAAGACCCGGTACATCTGCACGGCGGCGCGGGCTCGGTCGGGTTCTTTGAAGGTGTCGGAAAAGGCGGCGAGGGTCTGCTCATCCCAGACCTCCTTGCGAACCGAAGCGCCGACCAGGCCGCGGGGGATGAACTTGCCGCTTCGGTGGAGCTGGTAGCCGAGGCCGGGGCTCAGGATGACCCACTGGTACCAGAAGCGCCAGAGGTGCGGCGCCATCGCCCGCATGCTCGTCCAGGGCGGCAGGATGTTGAGCGCCAGGTAGCGCTCGAAGCGCTGCGGCTCGCGCAGGCAGAGCAGGAAGCCGATCCAGCCGCCCCAGTCGTGGCCGACCAGCTTCACCCGCTCGATCCCGAGCTCGTCGAGGACGGCGAGGACGTCGTCGGCGAGGTTCTCCTTCTCGTAGCCCTCCTTCGGCGCCTCCGACCAGCCGAAGCCGCGCAGGTCGAGCGCGATCACCCGGTAGCGGTCGGACAGCGCCGGCAGCAGGTGCCGCCACTCGTACCAGTGCTGCGGCCAGCCGTGCAGGCAGAGGACGACGTCGTCGCCCGTCCCGGCTTCGGCGTAGTGGAACTCGACCCCCCGCGCCCGCACCTGGTGGTGCGTGACGCCCTCGACCTGCGGCAGCGCGCTCATGCCCACCACCCTAGGCGAACTGCATCAAATTCTCCCTCAACATGGAGGAGAATTTGATGCAGTTCGGCGGGCGTGCGGGCGCGGCGACCGGCTGCGCGCCGGGTTCCGCGCCGGTCGCCCGCCCCTTTTCCGCTCAGTGCAGCGCGGCCGCAGCTGCCTGGCGGAAGTCGTTGAGGACCTCCTCCATCGCCCCGACTTCGCAGGGGACGCCTTCCGGCCACGGCTTGTCCGGGTGCTCCTGCAGCGTCTTCAGCCCGTTACCGCTGATCACCGCGACGACGACCTCGTCGGGGCCGAGCTTGCCTTCCTGGGCGAGCTTCGCGGTCGAGGCGATCGTCGTCCCGCCGGCCGGCTCGGTGAGGATGCCCTCGGTCTGCCCGAGCAGGTCGATCGCGCCCCAGATTTCGTCGTCGGAGACCGCCGCCGCCGAGCCCCCGCGGCTGCGGACCGCGTCGACGACGAGGTTGCCGTCGCCGGGGGCGCCGATCGCCAGCGAGTGCGCCGCCGTCTCCGGGGTCTGGGTGACGATCTCGCCGCCGCCGGTGATCGCGGTCGCGATCGGCGAGCAGCCGGATGCCTGGGCGATGTTGATCTTCGTCTCCGCGGTCTCGGCGAGGCCGACTTTCTCCAGCTCCACCAGGCCCTTGTGGACGCGCGAGGAGAGCGTGCCGCCGGCGGCGGGGATGACGAAGTGGTCGGGCGAGTTCCAGCCCAGCTCCTCGACGACCTCGAAGCCCATCGTCTTCGCCCCCTCGGCGTAGAACGGCCGCAAGGTGATGTTGGCGAACTCCATCCCGGTCGCCAGCGCCAGCTCGCGGCAGGCGCGGTTGGCGCCGTCGTAGTTGGCGTCGAGCTGGACCACTTGGGCGCCCATCGCCCGACAAGCCTTCGCCTTGCCCTTCTCCATGTTGCCGGGATAGAAGATGTAGGGACGGGCGCCGGCCTGCGCCGCTAGCGCCGCCACCGCGGTGCCGACGTTGCCGGTGGAGACGCAGCCGACCTCGTCCTTGCCCAGCTCCAACAGGCGGGCGATCGCCATTCCGACGACGCGGTCCTTGTAGGAGAGCGAGGGCCGGTTGGTCGAGTCGTCCTTCAGATAGAGGTTGCTGAGCCCGAGCTCGGCGCCGAGCCGCTCGGCGTGGATCAGCGGCGTTTTGCCGGCGAACTGGGCGACCCGCTGCTGGGCGCGGCGGTTGAGGATCGGCAGCAGCTCCTCGAAGCGCCAGACGTTCCACGGCCGCTCGGCGAGGCCGCGCTCGGCGATCCGCTCCTTCGCGAGGTCGTAGTCGTAGTCGACGTCGAGCCCTTCGCCGCAGGCCGGGCACTTGAAAGCCTTGTCCAGGAGCGGCGTCCGGTAGCCGCAGTCGCGGCAGGCGAGTTCGGTGGCACAGGAGCGGGTCCGGAGCCCGTAGGGCTCGGTGAGATGCGGATCGACCGCGTCACTCATGACTCCTCCTTTGCCGCCGATCCCTCGGCGCTGGTCCAATTGGAAGCAGGGATATAACACATGGATAGCTGCTGCTCAACACTTTCTGCGTAAAGTTGCCGTCACCGGGTGCCGGGTCCCCCTCAGCAAGGTAGCGGAACCGGCAGCGCATGCAAGCCTGCGGAGCGGTATTGTCTGTAGAGCTTCTGTCAGCAGTTTTCGATCATGGCCCCCATGACTCCCCAAGAACGCTTCGCGACCAACCTCCGCCGCATCCGCTCGGCAGCCGGTGTCTCCCAGGAAGAGCTCGGCTATCTCTGCGATCTCCACCGCACCGAGGTCTCGCTGCTGGAGCGGGCCGGCCGCGAGCCCCGCCTGGCCACGATCGTCAAGCTCGCCGGTGCCCTGAAGACGACCCCCGCAGAGCTCTGCGAAGGCATCTCCTACGTGCCGAAATCGCACCGTTTCGACGTAAAGAAACCGAAGCAATAAGCGGCCCCTGGCGCCGCCAGACCAAGCAGTGCAAGGACGCAGGAAGCCCGAATAGCAGCGCTATTTGGCCGACCGAGGACGCCGCAATGCGCAGTGTCTGGTGCTGCCGGGTATGCCGAAGGGGCGGGTGCCACCCCAATAGGCCCCGCCCCTTGACGCGATCGAAAAAAGTGATGAAGGGAGGCGGGGCGACGTCGGCCACGCCGACGCGATCCAGGATCCGTCATGACGATTTAGATCCTGGCTCAGGATTGGTCCTCCTTTGCCACCCCAAGGCGGTTTCCCTAATCCGAGGGCCCCGCCTCCTTCACCGGTTGATCGCCCGGCAGGGCCATTCATAACACAGCGTTGGTCAAGCAGTCAAGGCTGTTTGCACAATGGAGCAAGCTTTCGCGTGACGCTCCTGCCTGTTAGAGCGCGGCTGCCTCAACCGGTATCTCGGCGGCCACCGGCCAGACCTCGAGAGTCTCCGTCGAGTCCTCCACCCCGAGCGCGACAAGCAGCTCCTCGGCGACGTGCGGGGCGAACGGCAGCAGCGTCCGCGCCAGCAGGACGAGGGCCGCGAGCTGCGCCTCGGCGTCGGCGCGGTCGAGGGCCCCGCGGCGCTTGACGACCCGCTTCTCGAAGTCCTGGATCCGCTCGAAGAGGCGGGTGATGTTGCGGATCGACTTGTGCATCTGCAGCTCGGCAGTGTCCTCGGTGATCCGCGAGAGCCCGTTCTCGCACCATTTGCGCAGGCGGTCGCGCATGTGCTCGGTGTCGGCAGCGGCCTCGGAATCGTGCGTCAGCTCCTCGAGCCCGGCGACCCGCTCGTGCGTGTAGTTCCAGAGAGTTCGCAGGAAGCGGCTCGCAAATTTGATCGCTCCCTCGCTCCAGTTCAGCGTCTTCGCCGGCCCGGCTGCGTAGAGGACCGCCAGCCGCACCGTGTCGGCGCCGTGGGCGGCGACCAGCTCGTCGGGGTTGACGACGTTGCCGAGGTGCTTGCTCATCTTGCGGCCGTCGGCGATCACCATCTCGTGGAAGAGACAGCCGGCGAACGGCTCCCCCTCCTCCATGAAGGCAAAGGGGCCGATGTCGCGCAGCGCCTTGGTCACGACCCGCTGGTCGAAGACGAAGCCGCCGCTGTCGTTGCCGGCGACCAGCCGCTCGGAGGGCAGCCAGTCCTGCAGGTCGGGATGGGTGAACATCTGCTCGTCCCGAGCCTCCGGCGGGACCGCGGCGGGGACCCAGAGCCAGAGCGCGTCGAAATGGCAGTCGAGGGTGTCGGTCTCGCGCCTGGCGGCGCCGCCGCACTTCGGGCACTCGACCTCGACGAAGTCGGGGCGCTCGGCGAGCGGGTTCCCTTCGCCCGTCGGCTGCAGGTCGCGCGGGAGGACGACCGGCAGGTTCTGGTCGGGAACCGGAACCGGGCCGCACTGCTCGCAGAGGATCACCGGGATCGGGCAGCCCCAGGCGCGCTGGCGCGAGATCGAGAAGTCGTTGGCGCGGTAGCGGGTGGCCTCGCGGGCGCTCTCGACGGGCGCGGGCGCAAGCCTCTCCTTCCCGTCGTCAGGCGCAGGCGGCACCTCGACGCTCTCCAGCCGCTCGGCGAGGTCACGGTCGGCCTCGTCGACCGCCGGGATCCCGAGCGCTGCGGTCGGCCCGAAGCGGGCGTCGACCAGCGGCGAGATCGCGACCGGCAGCTGCTCGCCGCCGGGACCGGCGATCGAGGCGCCGGCGGCGACCAGCGGCACCGAGCGGGCGTCGCGGGCGCTGCGCTCCCAGCCGCCCGAGCGCATCCGCTCGAGCTCCTCGCGGGCGGCGTCGCTGATCCAGGCGTCGACCTCGGGATGGCGCGGGGAGAGCAGGACGAAGCTCGCCAGCCCGGCGAACTTGCGATGCGGGGTGAAGGCGGTCAGCGAGCGACCCCCGTCACCCTGCAGCTCGAGCTCGACACCGTCGGAGCGGCCGAGGATGTAGCGCTGGGTCGCGAGCGAGAGATCATCCCACTTGCCGCCGTCGACGAGCGCCTGCGTGTTGCGGTCGTTCTCCTCCAGGTAAGGGGTGATCCGCAGGAACCAGGTCGGGCGGCGGATCAGCCGCACCTCGTTGTGGCAACGCCAGCAGCGGCCGTCCTCGACCTGGATCGAGGCCAGGGTCGTCTGACAGGTGTCGCACCAGTCGACGGTGGCGTCGTCGCGGTAGATCAGGCCCCGGGCCCAGAGCGTGTTGAAGAGCCACTGCGACCAGCGGTACTGGCCCTCGTCGGAGCTGTAGAAGACGCGGTCGTAGTCGAAGGAGAAGCCGAGCCGCTTCATCTGCCCGAGCATCCGCTCGCCGCACCGGGCGACCCACTCGGCCGGCGGCTCCTGGCGCTCGATCGCCGCCAGCTCGGCCGGCAGGCCGAAGGCGTCGAAACCGAAGCTGAACAGGACGGCGTCGCCGCGGCCGCGGCGGAAGCGGGCGTAGGCGTCGCCGATCGAGTAATCGCGGACGTGGCCCATGTGCAGGTTGCCCGAGGTGAAGGGACTCGAGGGCTTGACGTAGACGCGCTCCTGGCCCTCGCTGGGCTTGGGCGCGTCGAAATCTCCGCGCTCTTGCCAGGTTTGCTGGCGGGCGGGCTCCAGGGCCTGCGGGTCGTAGGACGGTCTACCGGTCATTGAGGCAAGGGTAATGGGGAGGGTCGTGTGCCCCTCTCCAGACACCCCTCGCTATGGCTCGGGGTTGAGCGTCTGGTGAGGGCACACGACCCTCCACCCACAGTCAGGAGAAAGTCCAGAGCTTGTTGCCCAGAAAGTTGAACGGCATCGCGACGGCAACCGCGATGGCCTGGGCAGTTAGTTCGCCGGTCAGGTGGTTGGAGATGAGCAGCTCTAGCACGGCGATGTTGAGGCCTAGGGAGGCGAGGCTGACGGTGAAGAAGCGGGCTGCCTGGAAGTGGGCGGGGCCCTCGCCGGGGCCGAAGATCCAGTAGCGGTTCCAGAGGAAGTTGTTGGTTACCGCGACGCAGAAGGCGCCCACGGCGGCGAGGACGTGGTGGACTCCGAGGCTGTCGGCGAGCAAGGCGAAGACGGCGAGGTTGATCAGGTAGCCGGAGCCGCCGACGAGGCCGAATTTGGCCAGCTGCCACCAGCTGGCAGGGCGACGGGCCGCTGCGCCGATGCGGTAGGCGAGCTGGGTGGCAGGGCTCATCGGGGACCGGCGAGGTTAGCGAGAGAGCAGGCGTGGACACCGATCCGCGTAGTCTTCCCGCTCCGATGCGGGCGAGGACTGCAACCGTGGCCGCCGTGGCGCTCGCCGCCGTGGCCGTGGCACTGGCGATTGCCTTCGGGGGCAAGGCGAGCTCCGAGCCCACCCCGGCCGAGGCCCGGGTTCCAGGCGAACCGAGCGTGGAAATCATCTCGCCCCGCAACGGCGCCCGCCAGACCGCCCGCGCGGTCGTCGTCAAGGTCAGGGTCGAAAACTTCGAGCTCGCCCCTCGCCAGTTCGGCGGCGAACCGCAGCTCGACCAGGGCCACCTCCGCTTCAGCCTCAACCGCGTCCCCGACTGTGTCGACCCGGTGAAGCTCCTGCACGCCGTCAACAGCCCCCTCGGCAAAGGGCGGCTGGTCGGCAAATCGTTCGACTACGCCAAGTACGCGGGCCCCAACGGCGCCCTCGCCGAGCGGATCGGCACCGCCGGGAGCTACTCCCCTGCGACCCGGCCGGAGATCTACTACCACGGCCTCCCCCCCGGCTTCTACCGCCTGATCGTCAACCTCGCCCAGAACAGCGGCGCCGCCAGCCCGGTCCACGACGTCACCAACTTTCAGATCCTGCAGCCGCCCGGCCACCGCGCGAAGAAGTGCGAGGACGGCAAGGTGCCGAGCGCCAAGGCCGCCGCCCGCCTGGAATGACGCGAGTCCGCGAATTTCCTTGCTCTACAAGGTTTTTCGCGGACTCGTGTCCAATACTTCACTTTGTATAGTAGGTAGGTGCGTACTTATCGGCGTTTGATGGGATACCTGCGCCCCTACCGGCTGCAGCTATGGGGGTCGCTGGTCTTCGCCTGGGCGGCGATGGGGATGACGGTGCTGATCCCGTGGCTGATCGGCGAAGCGGTCAACGCGGTCAAGGACGGGAACAAGCCGGACCTGCTGCCTCTGGCGCTGGCGATCGTCGGCGCCGGCGTCCTGCGGCTGGGCCTGACGGTGGTGCGGCGGGTGGTCGCAGGCAAGGTCTCGCTGGCGGTCGAATTCGACCTGCGCCAGCAGTTCTATGCCCACCTGCAGCGGCTCGACCTCGGCTTCTTCGACGGCCAGCAGACCGGACAGCTGATGTCGCGGGCGACCGTCGACCTGCAGTCGATCCGCTTCTTCCTCGGCTACGGCCTGATCTTCATCACCCAGAACCTGCTGACGATCACCCTGGCGGCAGTGGTGATGGTCGCGATCAATCCGCTGCTGGCGTTGGTCGCCCTGATCCCGGCGCCGTTCGTGATCCTCACCGCGACCAGGTACAGCCAGATCTCGCGGCCCGCCCAGCAGGAGGTGCAGCAGCGGATCGCCGAGCTGACCGCGGAGGCCGAGGAGAACGTCTCCGGGATCCGCATCGTCAAGGCCTTCGCCCGCGAGGAACACCAGCTCCACCGCTTCCAGCGGGTCGTCGCCCGGGTCTTCGACCAGAGCATCTACACCACCCGGGTGCAGGCGTTCTTCTCGCCGCTGATCGGCCTACTGCCGCAGATCGGGATCGCCCTGGTCCTGCTGGTCGGCGGCCGCGAGGTGATCCATGGCAACCTCAGCCTCGGCGCCTTCGTCGCCTTCTACACCTACGTTGCCATGCTCGCCGGCCCGATGCGCTCGCTCGGCATGGCCCTGGGCATGGCCCAGCGCGCCGTCGCCTCCGGCAACCGCATGTTCGAAGTCCTCGACCGCGAGCCAGCGATCCAGAGCCCCCCGGGAGCCCCGGCGCTACCGCCGGGCGGCGGGGCGGTGGAGCTGCGGAACGTGACACTTCGGTACGGCGGCCGACGGGACGAAAACCGCTTACATGGAGCGGAAATCGGCCCGTCGGCGGAGGTTTTGGCGGCTCCGGCGCTCTCTGGTGTCGATTTGGCGGTCGAGGCTGGCAGGACGGTGGCGCTCGTGGGGCCGTCGGGGTCGGGGAAGACGAGCCTGGTCGGGTTGATCGCGCGCCTGTACGACCCGAGCGAGGGGTCGGTGCTGGTCGACGGGGTCGACGTCCGCGGCGTCGACGTCGAGTCGCTGCGTTCGCAGATCGCCTTCGTCGCCGACGACAGCTTCCTCTTCACCGCCTCGGTCGCCGAGAACATCGCCTACGCGCATCAGGAAGCGACGCTGGAGGCGATCGAAGCCGCAGCCCGCCGCGCCCAGGCCGACGGCTTCATCCGCGAACTGCCCGACGGCTACGAGACCCGCGTCGGTGAGCGCGGTCTCACCCTCTCCGGCGGCCAGCGCCAGCGGGTGGCGATCGCCCGCGCCCTGCTCGCCGACCCGCGCATCCTCATCCTCGATGACGCCACCTCCTCGGTCGACGCGACCACCGAGGCGGCGATCAAAGCGGGCCTGCGCGAGGCGATGGCCGGGAGGACGACCTTCATCATCGCCCACCGACTCTCCACCGTCTCGCTCGCCGACGAGATCGTCGTCATGGACGGCGGCACGATCGTCGACCGCGGCACCCACGAGGAGCTGTTGGCCGGCTGCGGCTTCTACCGCGAGATCGCCGAGCACGGCCTCGCCGACTCGGTCTTCCTGCAGCGCGACCTCGAGGAGCGCGAGGAGGTGGCGCGGCTGTGAACGGCGAGGGCAACGCCTTCCGGAACATCGGCCGGCTCTTCGCCGACCTCTGGCGCCTCGTCCGCGGCGAAGACCAGCGGGCGCGCAAGGTCCGCTGGATGCTGGGCCTGCTGCGGCCCTACCGTCGGCGGGTGATCCTGATGTTCACCGCCCTGCTGCTGGAGACCGGCGCCGCCCTCGCGCCTCCCTACCTCCTCGGCAAGGCGATCGACACCGGCATCAGCGCCGGCGACATCGCCGCCCTCGACTGGATCGTCGGCGCCTTCGTCTTCGCCACCGTCCTCTACGCGGTCGCCACCTACTGGGAGAGCTACCTCGTCGGCTGGGTCGGCACCCGCGCCCTGCAGGACCTGCGCGAGCGGATCTTCTCCCACCTGCAGTCGATGTCGATCGGGTTCTTCACCCGCCGCAGCCCAGGCGTGCTGATCTCCCGGATGACCAACGACGTCGAAGCCCTGAACCAGCTCGTCACCAACGGCCTGGTGACGATCTTCTCCAGCACCCTGACCCTGGTCGGGGTCGTCGTAATCATGCTCTTCCTCGACGTCAAGCTGGCGCTGATCACCTTCGTCACCTTCCCGCTGCTGGCGGTGGCGAGCGTCGTCTTCCGGATCGTCTCCGCCGGCACCTACCGCGCCACGCGGGAGCGGATCGCGGCGGTCACCGCCTACCTGCAGGAGACCGTCAGCGGCGTGCGGGTGGTGCGCAGCTTCGGCCAAGAGCCGCGCCATGTGGCGGCGATGACCGCGCTGAACGAAGAAAACCGCGACGTCAACATGAAGACCGTCTACCTCAACGCCTCCTACTTCCCGGCGGTCGAACTGTTGGCGGCGGTGGGGACGGCGGTGATCCTGCTCTACGGCGGCAGCCAGGCGATCAACGGTGCGCTCGAAGTCGGCGTCGTCGTCGCCTTCGTCGGCTATCTGACCCGGTTCTTCGAACCGATCCAGGAACTCTCCCAGCTCTACACCACCTACCAGCAGGGAATGGCGGCGCTCGACAAGATCTTCGACCTGCTGGACACGGCGCCGGACATGGTCGACGCGCCCGGCGCGATCGACCCCGGGACGCTGCGAGGGGAGATCGAGCTCGGCGGCGTCTGGTTCTCCTACGCCGACGGCGCCAAGCCCGGCAACGCGGAGCCGGCCGGCCGGAACGGCACCGGCCATGAGGGCGCCGGTAGGACCGAGGACGACGGCGCACCTGACGCGGACCTCTGGGCGCTGCGCGACGTCGACCTCCATGTGCCGCCCGGACAGACGCTGGCCCTGGTCGGAGCCACCGGGGCCGGCAAGTCGACCTTCGCGAAGCTGGTCGCCCGCTTCTACGACCCGCAGAAGGGGATCGTCCGCGTCGACGGCCACGACCTGCGCGGCGTCCAGCAGCGGGCGCTACGGCGCCAGCTCGGGATCGTCCCCCAGGAGGGCTTCCTCTTCAGCGGCAGCGTCCGCGAAAACGTCGCCTTCGGCCGGCCCGAGGCATCCGAGGAGGAGATCGAAGCGGCGATCGCCGCCGTCGGCGCCACCGAGTTCGTCTCCCGCCTCCCCCAGGGCCTCGATACCGAAGTCGGCGAGCGCGGCATCCAGCTCTCGGCGGGCCAACGCCAGCTCGTCGCCTTCGCCCGCGCCCTCCTCGCCGAGCCCCGCATCCTCATCCTCGACGAGGCCACCTCCAACGTCGACGTCCGCACCGAGAAAACGATCGAGCGAGGCCTAGAGCGCCTCCTCCACGGCCGGACCGCAATAGTCATAGCCCACCGCCTCTCCACGATCCGCCGAGCCGGCAAGATCGTCGTCCTCGAACACGGTCAAATAGCCGAGCAAGGCACCCACGACGAGCTGATCGATGCCAACGGCCCTTACTCCAAGCTCTACGGAGCCTGGTCCGAGTCCTCCGCCGCCTGAGCTTCAAGCGGGTGGGGGAGTCGGGTGCCCTCTCCCAGAGACCGGCGCGCAGCTGAGCGGCTTGCTGGGCGCGGCTGTGGTCTCTGGAGCCTCTGGGAGAGGGCACCCGACTCCCATCCGTAACTGGGCTCTGGCTGCGAGTCCGCAGCGCTTCCGACTTTGACCCCGCTATAGCGAGGCGAAAGTCGGAAGCGTGAGCAGCTCGTCGGAAGATATAAGCAAGCTGTGGGTCGGGCGAGCGGTGCCCCTCCCCCAAAGGCTCCAGAGACCACGATCGCGCCCAGCACCCGGCTCAGCTGCGCGACTGTCTTTGGGGGAGGGGCACCGCTCGCCTCCCCCCGCCGCTCCGAGATTAGGTGCCCTATAGGCCCCCTAAGTTCGGAGAGGCGAAATCAGCCTGGTCCTACGCCGCCGCTGGAACTGCCGCCTCCCGTTTCGGGGGCAGCTTCAGGGGCAACTTCGGCTCCCCCGCCGGCCCCGCCGGTTTCGGGGGCTGCTTCTTCTTCCGGGACGATTTCTTCTTCGGGGGTGGCTTCTTCGAATTCGGCTTCGGGTTCGACACCGCCTGCTTCTTCTTCGGCACCTTCGAGTTCTTCGCCGGGTTCGGCCCCTTCAGTGCCGCTCGAGCTGCCGGGGCCGCCCAGGGTCGCGTGCGGCCCTTCGCTGCACTCTTTGAAGCCGTAGGTTTCGGCCTGGGTCTCGAATTCTTCGAGCGCGGGCGTAGCTTCGCTCGACGCTTCGCCGAGCGCTTCGCTGTCTTCGCGTTCAGCCGCCAGCTTCACTTCGCCCTCGACCTTGGCCAGCTCTTCCCCGGCTTCCATGAAGTCGGAATAGCTGTTTTCGGCCCCTTCCGGCGCGCCCAGTTCCTGCAGCCCTTCGACCATCCCGATGTAGAGGTTCGAGGTTTTTTCGGTCGTTTCCGGCAACGAGCTGGTTTCGACTTCCCCACTCAGCGCCCCGACCGCGGCGTTGGTCTCGGCGCAAATGTCGTCGCCTTGTTCGATCAGCTCAGCTTTCGAGAGCTTCTGCGGTTCTTCGACGGTCGCGGTCGTTTCGGTGCTTTCGCCACCGCCTCCACCACAGCCGGCGACGAGCAGCACCGCCAAGACGGCGAGCAGGAGCAGGATCGTCGTGTTGGCGGGTCTCCTCACGAGGGCGAAGCTAGCAAGGGGGCTGGACGCGATTGCAGCATTTGCAGGGGGTCAGCAAAGCTGCGGCCCAGGGGCTCGAACCCCGACTTCCTCGTCCAGAGCGAGGCGTGCTGCCATTACACCAGGCCGCAATGGCTCCTTTTCAGGATATCGACGCGAGATCGGCGGAGGCGTCCTCGATCGTCGCCACCGCCCCGGCGACGTCGACGCGATCGGCCAGCAGCCGCCGCGCCTCGGCGAGGTCCTCGGAGCGTTCGACGCTGAGGCAGCCGGCGACGCGGCCATCCTGCAGGTACCAGACCGAGAACTCGCCCTCCTCGGCGCTGCCACGCCAGACCTCCTGGTCCCACTCGTACGCCGGTCCCACGTACTCCAGGCTCGCCCAATCGGCGAGATCGCTGAAGAAGTAGGGGACGACCTCGTAGTCGGCCTCGGCGCCGAGCATGTTCCCGGCCGCGTGCTGCCCCTGCTGCATCGCCACGTCCCAGTGCTCGACGTGGATGCGGCGGCCGTGGACGACGCTCTCATACGAGCAGCAGTCGCCCGCCGCGTAGATCCCCTCGGCCGAGGTCCGCAGCTTCGAGTCGCAGACGATGCCGCCGTCGCCGACCTCTATCCCGGCCCGCTGCGCCAGCATCGCGTCGGGCCGCACCCCCGCCCCGACGACGACCGTGTCGCACTCGACCGTCAGCCCGCTCTCGGTCACCACCGCCCGCACCCCCCCGTCGCCCTCGAAGGCGCCCAGGCTCTCGCCGCCGTGGAACTCGACCCCGTGCTCTTCCAGCCGCCCCTGGAACCAGCGTCCCGCCCGCTCGCCGAAGGTCCGCGAGAGCGCCACGTCCTCCATCGCGATGATCGTGCACTTCTTGCCCTGCGCGGTCAGCGAGGCTGCCACCTCGCAGCCGATGTAGCTGCCGCCGATCAGCACCACCCGTTCGGCCGATTCGGCGTCGCCGCGGATCGCGTCCGCGTTCCCGAAGGCGCGCACGTAGTGGATGCCCTCATTCTCGGCCCCCTCGACCCGGAGGATGTTCACCATCGCCCCGGTCCCGAGCAGCGCCTGGCCGAACCGGACCTCCTCCCCGCCCTGAATCTTCGCCGTCCGTGCCTCGGCGTCGAGCGAGAGCACGTTGCGCCCGGTCAGCAGCTCGACCCCGTTCTCCTCGTACCAGGAGGTCTCCTGGACGTATGCATCCTCGCGCCCGGCCTCGCCGCGCAGGTACTCCTTGGTCACCGGCGGCCGTTCGTAGGGCGGCTCGGGCTCCCGCCCGACCAGCAGGATCGAACCCTCGGCGCCGCGACGGCGCAGCTCGGCGGCACAGTGGGCGGAGGCCATGCCGCCGCCGATCAGCAGGAAGTCGACTTCACGATCAGCCATTGCAGAAAGCTCCCATCCGGTTGGTCTCAGACCTCTACCCGGTTAGCGTCCGGGCTTGCAGCTGTCTTACCCGCCCCCGGCGCCGTTGCCTTCGGGGCCGAAGAGGGCTTTGAGGTCGTCCTCCTTGCCCGGGTCGAGAACGGCGAGGATCTCGTCGCCCTCCTGAAGCACCGTGTCGGCGGTGGGGACGAACCCTTTGCCGGCGCGCAGAACCGAGATCAGAAGACTCCCTTCCGGCATGTTCAGCTCGCCGACGCTCCGCCCGGTCACCCCGGAGTCCTTGCCGAGCAGCATCTCGATGATCTCCAGCTGCTCCTCCTGCAGGTCGAGCAGGTGGACCAGCCCGTACTCGGGCACCTCGTGCTCGAGCAGGCGCAGGATCAGGTCGGTCGCCGAGACCGAGGGCTTGATCCCGAGCAGGTCGAAGTGGCGGCGGTTGCGCGGGTTGTTGACCCGGGCGATGATCTGGTCGACCAGGTACTTCTCTTTCGCGACCTGGCAGATCAGCATGTTGTCCTCGTCGTCGCCGGTCACCGCGATCACCATGTCGGCCCGCTGGATCCCCGCCCGCTCGAGGACCCAGAGCTCGGAGGCGTCGCCGTAGGTGACGTTGTGCTCGAGCTCCTGCTCGACGGTCAGGTAGCGGCGCCGGTCTGACTCGATCAGCGTCACCTCATGCTCCTTGTCGAGCAGCTCCCGCGCCAGGTTCCAACCGACCTTGCCCGCGCCGACGATGATGATGTACATGCTGTCCGACCCTCCCTAGACCGTCGCGGCGGTGTCGTCGGATGCTTCGCCCTTGGCGGCGGCGTCGCGCACCGCGCTCTCCAGCATGTCGATCGCGACCCGGGTCGGGCAGACGGTGTTGAGGCCCTGGCGCTGGTACCACTCGGCCCGCAGCGGGTCGAGGACGCGCGCGATCACCGTCGGCACCTCGTAGCGGCGCTGAGCGATCTGGGAGATGACGATGTTGGTGTTGTCGCCGTCGGTGGAGGCGATGAAGACGTCGGCGTCGGCGATCCCGGCGGCCTCCAGCGCCTCGGTCTCGAGGCCCGCCCCGACCGTGAACTGGCCGCCGAGGTCCTCCCAGCTTTTCTCCAGCCCGACCTCGAGCCGGGCGTGGGACTCCGGGTCCTCGTCGAGGCAGGAGACGCTGTGGCCCTCGCGGAGCATCGCCCGTGCCACCGAGGAGCCGACGCGGCCGCAACCGACGATCAGAACGAACATTGCCGGGATACTAGATGCGGCTCGGGATGAGGTGTGCCTGGGCGCGTGCCCGGCCAAGCAGATCAAGGACGCAGGGCGCAGCCTTTGCTGGTTGCAAAGGCAAGCCCGAGAACGCAGATATGCGCAGTGGCAGGCATGTCATCCAGGCGGTTCCGGCGGGGCGGTGAGCAGAACCCGGCAGGGCGCTTTCTTCAGCACGTACTCGGTCGCCGCCCCGATCTCGGCCGGCCTCGCCGCTCCGATCCCGCCGAGGACGCCGCCGCCGCGGATCTTGGTCGGCGCCTCGCCGCCGATCACGATCGCTTCCGCATTGCCACGCCGCGCTGCCTCGAGGATCCCGGCGCCGACCTTGCGGGCGCGGATCACATCGGTACGAACCTCGACGTCCTCGTACTCCTCCCCCACCTCGCGCGCCCGCTCCAAGGCCCGCCGTGCCTTCTCCTCTCGCTCTTTCGGCAGCTTGGCGTCGAGCGGCAGGGTCAGCGGCACCTCGATCACGTAGACGACGTCGAGCCGCGAGGTCTCCGCTCCGCCCGCCCCGTCGGCCTCGGCCGCTGCCAGCCGCCCGGCGGTGGCGACGATGTCGTCGTCGAACCTCGTCCCGAAGACCGGCACGAGGATGTTGCTGAATTCGATCTCCGGCACCTGCTTGGTCAGCGCCCGCTCGGTCACCGAGACCCGCTTGGTCAGCGTCGTGCCCTCGAAGACCTTGCGGTAGACGACGTAGAAGGTGAGGCCGAAGGCCATCCAGCCGAGCCCGACCCAGCGCGCGGTCGTGTGGAAGGCGAGGACGCTGAGGAAGGCGAGCGCGCTGAGCACGGCGGCGACCACCGTCGGCCACGGCACCGTCGCCACTCCCCAGTGGAAGCCGAAGGGGATCCGGAACGGCCGGCGCCGGTCGGGGTCCTTGACCCGCATGCGGATGATCGAGAGGTGGGCGATCGTGATCGCCAGGGTCGCCCCGAAGGCGTAGATGCTGGCCAGGAGCTTGACGTCGGTCGGGATGACGAGCCCGATCGCGATGATGCCGCTGATCACGATCGCCACGTACGGGGTCGCGTTGCGGCGGTCGAGTTTGCCGAGCCAGCTGGGGATCTGCCGGTTGATCGCCAGCGTGTAGATGTGGCGGGAGACGCCGAGCATCGAGGTGCTGGCCGCCCAGATCAGGACCGGGGTGGCCACCGCCATCACCAGCCAGCGCATCGAATCGGCGACCCAGGCCGGGTGGTACTGGGAGACGACGCCGAGCACCGGCTCCTCGATGAACTCGCCGCCGAGCGCGGTGTGCGGATTGGCCGGGCCGCCGACCACCGGCAGCGCCATCAGCGCCACCGCTGCCATCAGCGCGTAGACCAGCGGCACGCCGATTGCGCCGATCGTCGCCACCCGCTTGAGGTCGTCGCGGCCGACGTCGATGTCGGGCGCCAGGTCCGATGCCGCCTCGATCCCGGCGTAGGCGAGCATCGCCACCACCGCGGCGTAGACGATGTCCTTGAGGCTGGGCTCGGCGAAAAGATGGACGTGTTCGGTGAGGCGGTCGGGGTGCATCACCACCAGCGCCCCGACGACGATCACCGCAAGCTGCAGCCCGAGGTCGGCGAGGGCGAGGAAGACGAGCGAGGCCTGGCGCTCGCGGCCGGTGACGTTGAGGATGTTGAGGACGCAGACGAGGACGATCACCGCCGCCGCGATCGCTATCTCCCAGCCCGGGTCGGCGAAGTCGCCGGTCAGCGGCTCCAGGTAGTGCGGCACCGAGATCGCCGCCAGGGCGATCACGATCAGGTAGTCGATCAGGATCGCCCAGCCGGCGACGAAGGCGACGAGCTCGTTGAAGGCGTGGCGGGCGAAGGTCGAGGAGCCCCCGCGCTCGCGGAACATAGCCCCGCCCTCGACGTAGGTGAGCGTGGTCAGGCCGAAGAGCAGGCCGGCGGCGAGGAAGATCAGCGGCGTCAGCCCGAGGCCGCGGTCGGCGACGACCCCGAGCGCGAAGTAGATCGAGAAGCCGACCGCCGAGTAGGCGGCGGCGAAGAGCCAGGGGACGCCGAGGCCGCGCTCGAGGATCGGCTCGGCCCGCGGCTCCTCGGGTCGGCGGGGACGGTCGCCGTCGCCTGAGCCGCCCGCCGCGGCGCGCGGGCTCCCGTTGCCGCCGTTACTCGCCGCCACCGCTCATCCTCGCTCCGGCCCAGAGGCGACCGATGCCGATCCCGGCGAAAGCCAGTCCCAGCAGGAAGCCGATCGAGGCCGGGCCGCCGCCGTTCGCCAGGGTGACGATCAGCAGCGCCAGCCCGACCGCGACGAAGGTGAGGGAGAAGGCGCGGACGGCGCCCTGGTAGGCGCGCCGGCTGCTCACGGCGTCGCCTCGGCCAGCGCCGCCCCCGGGATCGCCGGCGGCTTTTCGCTCGGGTCGGAGACGACGATCACCCGGCAGGGCCGCTCGCCGAGCACCGTCTGCAGGGTCTTGTCGTAGAGCGGCACGCCGTTGCGGTAGCGCAGGCCGACGACGATCGCCGCGGCCTTGATCTCGGCCGCCTCCTCGGAGACCGAGTAGCCCGCCTGACCCGGCCGCACCCGCGCCACGTGGCCGGTCACCCGCTGGCCGCCGATCAGCTTCGCCTCCTCGATCCGCTGCTGCGCTTCGGTCTCGCGTTCGGGCATCTCCGCGTTCAGCGGCAGGTTGGTCGGCACGGTCATCATCGAGTGGACGTGGATGCCGCGCCGCTTCTTGCCGGCGAGCTTGACCGCGGTCGCGACCATCTCCGGGGAGAATTCTTCGTCGTCCTCGAAGGCGACCAGCACGCTGCGGTACTCGACCTCCTCGACCCCGAGCGGCTCCGGCAGCACCACCTTCACGGTCTGGGTCAGCGGCAACTTCTGGTTGCGGCGGTAGAGGACGTAGACGGCGATCCCGAGCACCATCCAGCCGGTGCCGACGATCAGCGTGCGGGGGTTCAGCGCCATGACGACGATCCAGGCGGCGAAGGTGCCGAGGCCGCCGAGCACCGCGGTCAGCGGCACCTCGAAGCCGAAGGCGCGGAAGTTCCCCGGCGGCTTCCAGGTGCGCTCGCGGTCGGGCTCCACCCGCCGCAGCTGGATCACCGCGACGTGGGCGATCGTGAACGAGAGCATCGCCCCGAACGAGTACATCGTCGCCAGGAAATCGGTCTTTCCCGGCAGCAGGGTGATGATCGCGATGACGCTGAAGATCAGGATCGCGATGTAGGGAGTGCGGTACTTCGGGTGGACCTGGCGCAACCCCTCCGGCAGCTGACGGTGTTGCCCCATCGAGTACGTGAGGCGGGAGACGCCGATCAGCCCGGCGTTGGTCGCGATCAGCAGGATCACCGCGGCGAGGATGCCGACGTAGTAGCGCAGGACTTCGGTCGGGGTGTGGGAGAGGCCGAGGTTCTCGACGATGCCGAGGATCGGGTCGTCGGCGAACTTGCTGCCGAGCGCGGTCGCGTAGTGTCCGGCGGAGTCCTGGACCACCGGCATCGCCGAGAGGGCGACAATCGGGATCAGCAGGTAGAGGCCGAGCACGGCGATGACGACCAGGCCGACGCTGCGGGGAATCGTGCGGGCGGCGTCTTTGGCCTCCTCCGCCATGTTGGAGATCGTCTCGATCCCGGTGTAGGCGATCATCCCGACCGCGATCCCGAGGGCGAAGTCGCTCCAGGTCGGGGCGACGCCGAGGTGGACGTTGTCGACCAGGACCTGCGGGCTGAGTACGAGGACGATGCCGATCCCGACGAGGACGACCTGGGTCGCGAGGTCGGCGACCGCGAGGACGAGGTTGAGTTTCGCCGACTCCTCGGTGCCGCGGATGTTGATGACCGCGAGGGCGGCGATGAGGACGGCGCCGCCGATGATGTCGCCGGGGCTGTCGCCGAGCCAGGGCCAGAAGACGGCGAGGTAGTGGGGCACGAAGAAGGCCGAGATCGCGACCGTGATCGTGTAGTTGAGCATCTGCCCCCAGGCGGCGATGAAGCTGACCATCTCGTTGAAGGCGTGGCGGGCGAAGCTGGAGGAGCCGCCGGCCTCCGGGTACATCACCGTCGCCTCGGCGTAGGTGGCGGCGGTGGCGGCGAAGATCAGCCCGGAGACGACGAAGGCGACCGGGGTGAGGCCCAGCGCGAAGGCGGCGGTGACGCCGAGGGCGTAGTAGATCGAGGAGCCGACGTTCCCGTAGGCGGCGGAGAAGAGGGCCCCCACCCCGTGGACGCGGCTCAGCGATTCGTCTCTGGGGATTCGCTGGGCCATCTAGACGGTGCGTTTAGCGGTCACTCAGACCGAATATACGGACGCGGCGGGCGCCCTTCGCACATGGGCTCGTGCCAGTTGTGACGGAGCCGTGCAGCCGCAGAGGCCGAGCGTCAGCTCGAGCTCCGCGCGGAGCAGCTCGAGGACGCGGGCGACGCCGTCGGCGCCGGCGGCCGCTAGCCCCCAGAGGGCGGGCCGACCGACCATGACCGCCTCGGCGCCGAGGGCGAGCGCGGTGGCGACGTCGACCCCGCGGCGGATGCCGCCATCGACAAGAAGGGCGCCCCGCCCGTCGAGAGCCGCGGCGATCTCCGGCAACGCCTCGGCGGTGGCGAGCGAGCGGTCGAGCTGGCGGCCGCCGTGGTTGGAGACGACGACGCCGGCGGCCCCGTGCGCGAGCGCGAGCTCGGCGTCCTCGGCGGTGAGGACGCCCTTGACGAGGACCGGGACGCTGCACGCGGAGGCGAGGGCCTCGACGTCGCCCCAGGTGAGGGCGTGGTTCATCAGCCCGAACGTCTCCTCGATCGTCAGCGCCATCTCGCCGCCGACAGCGGCGCTGAGGCTCGGAGTGCCGAGCTCCTTCGGCAGGGTGAAGCGGTTGCGGCGGTCGCGCTCGCGGTTGCCGCCCGGCGGCGCATCGGCGGTGACGACGACCGCCTCGAAGCCCGCGTCGATTGCCTCGTCCATCAGCGCCCGCGTCACCCCGGGGTCCCTGAAGGCGTAGAGCTGGAACCAGCGGCGGCCGCCGGGAGCGGCAGCTGCCACCTCGGCCGGCCGGGTGGTCGAGAGCGTCGAAAGGCACATCACGGAGCCCGCCTCCGCGGCGGCCGCGGCCATCCCCCGCTCGCCTTCGGGGTGAGCCATCCGCTGGTAGGCGACCGGGGCGACCAGCACCGGCATCTCGACCGGCGCCGCCAGGACCTCGGCCCGCGTCGAGACCTCGCGGACGTCCGTGAGCACCCGCGGCCGCAGCCGCCAGTGCGCCCAGGCGGCGACGTTCTCCCGCAGCGTCAGCTCGTCGCCGGCCCCGCCGGCGAAGTAGTCCCGCGGCCCCCGCTCGAGCTTCTCCAGCCCCTCGCGTTCGGCGTCGGCGGCGTTGATCCAAGCCTCGGTCACGAAGTCCGCGACCCTAGCGCCCGAGCGGCGCCCGAGAGCTCAGCGCCGGCCCTGGTAGGGCCGCGGGAACCGGAACCGGGCGATTGCAGCCGAGCCGTCGACGTTGCCAGCCAGATCGACCGCCCTCACCCGGAAGACGTGCCTCCCGGCCTTCAGGTGCTTGTAGGCCCGCGGGGCGGCGCAGGGTTCGAACCCGCCTTTGTCGAGCCGGCACTGGAACCCCTGCACCGCCTCGGAAGCCGAGAACCAGAATCTGGCGCTGCGGGTGGCGGCCCGCAAAGCGGTCTTGTCGATCTTCGTCTCCGGCGGAATCACGTCGGGCGGCGAAGGCGAGGCTGGCGTCGGCGAAGACGGGACCGAAGGAGGACGAGATAGCGGGCCGGGAGCGAGGACAGCCATGATCAACATCTGGAAGCTGCCCATCGAGGGTTCGCCGGTTTCGGCATCCGGCTTCCCGTAAGCGGCGATCCAGTAGCGGGTTCCGCCGGTCGCATGGACTTCGCCGAATTCACCGAGTGGTACCTGGGTGAGGGCGCCGAGCGAGTCGCCAGTGAAGAGCGCGAAGGGGAGAGCACTGCCACAGCAGGCCCCGGAGATGCGGTAATCCGCCGTCTCCGGTGGCGTCCACGAGTACCAGACGGAGGCCCCGGCGCCGGGTTCGTAAAACGGCTCGGCCCCCTCCGTGGTTGCCTTCCAGTTGTAGCCGATGACTTGAGCGTGGTAGCGGCGGGTGCCGTCCGGTTCTTCGCCGACTTCACCCGGGATCGGCGTCGCCGCCGCGAAGTCGTCGTTGACAGGGGCCTGGGTTTCTTCGATCCGCAGCGTGAATTCCCCTTCGGTCACCGGCGGGGGCGGCGGCGGTTCTCCAGGCGGCGTCGGGACGGAGAATCCGTTGCCGTCGACCCCGATCTCGTACTCGGTGCCGCTCACAGCTTTGAAGGTGAACCTGCGACCCGATGAGGAACAGCCGGGCATTTCACTCGCGTTGCCCTTGGTGACCCGGGTGAGATGTTCGACGTCGGAGCCGGTGAAGATCCCGAGCACCGTCTGGAACGAGGCGGTGCAGGTGTCCACCGTGACCCAGCCGTCGATGCTCGCCGTCCACTTGAACCAGACCGAGTGACCCGCGGCGAAAGGGCCGACTTCTTCGTTCTGCCACTCCCGGGTCGCTTCCACGTTCGTGCCTGATTCCGTGATCGGCAGCGCTCCCGCAAGTTCGATCCGGTTGGCGAAGTCGTCGTTCGATGGTGCAGCCACCGCGCCCGTAGGCACGACCAGCACGGAGGCCAGCAGCGCCCACAGCGACCACGATCCGGATTCCCCGCCTCATTGCGCTGGAGCGTACCGGCGAGCCCGGAGTTTCGCCTGCGCTCAGTGCTCGGGCGCGCCGGCGGGCGGCGTTCCCGCCGGCGGCGCCGGGCCCCAGCTTTCGCGCCCGTCGGAGGTCGCGATCGGGATCTTCGGGCCCGCCATCGCCGGCGTGTCGAAGGTGACGTCGTAGATCGCCTTGACCCGGGAGAGGACCTCGCGGACTTCGCTCTTCTTCTCCTGGTAGCCGTAGGTGTGTAGATCGGAGACCAGGCCGGTGGCGTCGATGCCGGCCTGCTCGGCAAGGAACAGCGCCCGCGGCATGTGGAATCCCTGGGTGACCACCACGGCCCGGTCGACGCCGAAGATGCCGCGAGCCCGCACCATCGTCTGCCAGGTGTCGAAGCCCGCGTGGTCCTCGAAGATGTCCCGCGGCGTCACCCCATGGCGCACCAGCGCCTCACGCATCGTGTCCGGCTCGTCGTAGGTCCACTGCCCATGGTCCCCGGAGACGAGGATCTTCCGCACCTTGCCGGCGTGCCAGAGCCTGGCCGCGTCCTTGACCCGGTCGGCGAGCATCACGCTCATCTTCCCGTCCGGCTGCACCAGCGCCCCCGGCACGATCGCCACTTCGGTCCGCGGCACATCGGCAATCGAAGAAGTCGAGTCGTCACCTTCCAGAAGCACGTAGGCATTGACAGCAGCCACAAGCAGCACCAAGACAGCGGCCAGAGCCGCCCCGACGACCACGACCTTTGCAAGCCGCGGCCACCGCCGCAGCGGATAAGTCAGCTTCCGACGGAGCCCCTGCACGCCGGCAAACGCTAACAACTGCGACCTGCACCAACCTCTACTGATTGCGGGGTGTAGAGGTTGGTGCAGGTCGCCCGAAGGTGTTGATAATTCGAGGGGTGGACGAGCGGGAAGCGAGAGGCCGCTGCGCGGAGTTGACGGGAGCATCCTGACCGCGCGACGATCAATTGGACGCCGGTGAAACAGAGAGACGGCAGCTGGGCCGTCGCGCGCATTCCACTTCCACCCCCTGTCGATCTGAACAAGGTGCACGGTGCACGGTGCGATCCGAGTCCTCACGAAGGCGAAGACATCCGCGCCGATCCCTGGATCAAGCCTTAAGTCGTTGTCGACTTAGCGGCCCATAGGACCACAAAGTCAATACCCCCAGCCGCGAAGACCCCTTAGAGATCTCAGTGTCGCTTTTGTCTCCCTATGCGAGACAAAAGCGACACTGAGATCCCTGCGCAATCACCAGGCCCCGCGAACACAAGTCGGGCCGCGTCAACCTCTACTTGCCGTAGTCGAGGTTGACGCGGCCCGACGGAACCGCTCTGAGCTTCAGAAGCTCTGCTGCTTAGAACTTCACGATCGGGATGATGAGGATGGCGACGATGTTCGCGACCTTGATCATCGGGTTGATCGCCGGGCCTGCGGTGTCCTTGTAGGGGTCGCCGACGGTGTCGCCGGTCACCGAGGCCGCGTGGGCCTCGGAGCCCTTGCCGCCGTGGGCACCGTCCTCGATCAGCTTCTTCGCGTTGTCCCAGGCGCCGCCGCCGGCGGTCATCGAGATCGCCATGAAGAGGCCGACGACGATGACGCCGATCAGCAGGCCGCCGAGCGCGTCGACACTGAGCAGGCCGACGATCACCGGCACGACGATCGGGATCAGCGCCGGCAGGATCATCTCTTTCTGCGCCGCCAGGGTGACGATGCTGACCGTTTCCCCGTACTCGGGTTTTTCGGTCCCCTCCATGATCCCGGGGTGGTCCTTGAACTGTTTGCGGACCTGCTCGACAACCTGGCCGCCGGCTCGGCCGACCGCCTCGATCGCCAGGGCCGAGAACAGGTAGACCATCATCCCGCCGATGATCAGCCCGATCAGCACGTCGGGGCTGGTCAGGCTGAACAGGCTGCCGAGGTCGAACCCGGCCGGTGCTTCGTCGGCCAATTCGCTGCGGAAGGCGGCGAACAGCACCAGCGCCGCCAGGGCGGCGGAGCCGATCGCGTATCCCTTGGTCACGGCCTTGGTCGTGTTGCCGACCGCGTCGAGCGGGTCGGTGACGTTGCGGACGTCCTCCGGCAGCTCCGCCATCTCGGCAATGCCGCCGGCGTTGTCGGTGATCGGCCCGAAGGCGTCGAGGGCGACGATCAGGCCGCAGAGCGAGAGCTGGGCGACAACGGCGATGCCGATGCCGTAGATCCCGGCGAGCTCGTTGGCGCCGAGGATCGCCAGGGCGATGACCAGCGCCGGAGCGGCGGTCGCCTGGTAGCCCTGGGCGAGCCCGGCGATGATGTTCGTCGCGTGCCCGGTCTCC
>Ga0207702_10000077_pt1 | contig 111966 bp, 194 predicted proteins | sample KBSCornC62_FD_184302 | JGI IMG/M metagenome (GOLD analysis project Ga0207702, IMG submission 184302) | Corn rhizosphere microbial communities from Kellogg Biological Station, Michigan, USA - KBS Corn C6-2 (SPAdes) (version 2) | ecosystem: Host-associated > Plants > Roots > Rhizosphere > Soil ...
CCGACTCGAGCCGCAGCATGAGCGGCGAGAACACCTCCTTCGGCCACTCCTTCACCATCACCCAGTCGTTGCAGAACTGGTGCGGCGTCACGCTCAGTCCCACGAACGCTCCCTTGACCACCCTCACGTCACCGTCTCCTCTCGTCGCTCGCTCACGGTACCTGGATCCCCACGCCCGCGGCGACCTGCCGCAGGGTGGGGCACGCGCTCTCCGTGAAGCACAGCTCGCACGTGACCCAGTGAACCGCGTCGGTTCCCTCCTCGTGGTAGTGTAGCCGCGCCACCACCTCCAGGGCGTACGTCATCGAGATGACGCGCCGCGCGGTTGCCTTACCGGCTCGACGAGCCCCACCGAGCTGGGCGAGGTGCAGCTCACGCAGGTAGGTCAGCCGCGACCGCACCTCCTCCATCAGCCGGGGGTTTCGACCGTCGATGACGTCGCGATCAGTCACGGTCACCGCTCGTCAGCTCCTCGAGGTCATCCAGCAGGCTCGGTCGCTCGCTGATCGCTTCCAGCAGCGCCGCAACCTGATCATCCAGGGTCGCGTTCCGATTGTCCCGCAGCGTCGTCGTCAGCTGTCGCCGCAGGCTCGGCGGTGACGGCTGGCTCTCGACCGTGAGCATCGTCGCCGCGGTGACGCTGATCGGGCCCGCGAGCATCTCACTCACCCGACCACCGTACGAGAACCGGTGGCTGCGACCGTCCTGAGTTCGCAGCGTGATCTCAAACGCCGCCATCACCGCTCCCGTCTCGGGAACGGTCATCCCGAAGGTGACATCCTGACGGGTGATCCGACTCTCCACCGCGATCCTCCTCTCGCTCCGTCGTGATCGAGGGCCCCGGGCGAGCCAACCGCTCGCCCGGGACTCACGCTCACGCGAAGCCGATGGTCCGGGACTCGTTGCTCGCCGCCGTCAGGTTGCCGGGAATCGAGCCGATGGTCAACTTGCCCCGCTCGTTCGACCCCAGCACCTGGTAGCCCTCCATCTCGATGAGGCCATCCGCTCGGCTGACCTTGACGATCTTCCACCACGAGGACATCGTGCTGTTCTGCACGATGTCACCCGGCTTGATCTGCCTCGCCAGAACGTCGCGCGACGTCGTCGGCTGCCACTCGACCTCACGCGGTCCCCACGCCACCATGCTCGTCTCCCTCGTCTCGTCTTTCTCGGTCTGGTTTCGTCGTTCCTAGCTGAACGGGTGGAACTCACCGCGGTGGCCCGTGTGAGCCGCCACCCACAGGGCGGCGTCCTCGATGCAGGCCGCGCGGTCGCAGGTGTGGGTGGAGGCGTGCGGCTGGCCGCGGTCGAACGTCGCCGGCCAACACACGTAACCCCTCGCCACGTGCTGGCACGTCGGCTTCGAGATTCGAACCTTCGGGTTCTCGCCCGGGGCTACCACGCCGGCCACCGCGCCGTCACCACGGTGGTCGGTGGCCCGCTTACCTCGCTGGGTTGCCCCGTCCTGACGTCGACGAGCTGAAGCGTGATGCCGCTCCCGCGGCTGACCGTGCGGCCCGTCACCCGGTGCCACGAGCCGTCCGCCTCCCGTACCTCAAACCCCACCTGAACCCCCCGGTAGGTCAGGGGACCCTCCTCGAGCGTCACCGGCTCACCCTCCCTCATCTCACGGCTGCAGCAGCGCGCCGCAGCTCTCGCAGTTCGCGGGGGCGAGCGGCATCCGCTGGCTCACGTCGGTGACCTCGAGGCAGTGTGGGCACACCCACGCCTCGATTCCGTGAGCGTACGCCGCGAACTCGGTCACGGTCACGTTCGTCGCCCCGGACAGCGCCCACGCGACGCTCGCGGCCTGAGTCAGCTCGTCCCGGGTGGGCCGACGCTTGGGCTCACCGCGCGCCACGGCTCACCTCCTTGATCTCGGCGTCCGAGACGAGCAGGACCTCCAGGAACGCGGCGCGCAGCTTGGGATCGCTCTTGAACTCGACGCGGATGTCGACCGCGGTCAGCAGCCGCGCCCGGCCGAGGCACTCGGCGACGGGCAGCTTGGGGTCTCGGTTCAGCTCGCGCAGGTGGTTCACGACGAGGGGCACCGCGGCGATCAGCTCCCGGTTCACGGGAATCAGCTCCTCGCTCACCGGCGGTTCACCCGCTCGTTGATCTCGCTCTCCCACGCCGCGGAGAGCGCCGCGTAGCCGTTTCGGGTGCTCTCGTGCGGGTGGACGTCCAGGCCCAGCTCGACGATGGTCTCCTGATCCTGACCGTTGATCCCCAGCTCCTTGAGCGCGACGCTGAAGGAGCCGAACACCTGGCCGGCGGGGCACCGGTTCAAGGAGCGCACGTCCACGGTTCCCGGGTTGATCCCACTGGACCAGCCGGGTCGAACCTGGTCGAACCGAGCCGCGCCTCGCGCGGCTCGCTCAGTGAAGCTCATTCGTTCCTCATCTCTTCCTCAGGGCGCGACCGGGTGGTCGCACCGCCGGTTCGGGCAGTAGTGGTGGGCGCGCAGCTCGTGGTTCGCCCAGACGCTGAGGCACTTGGGGCACACCCAGCGCTCCGCGCCGTCCACCCACACCGCGTAGTCGGTGACGTGCACCCTGCCGGCGCCGGGCACGCGGCTCGCGACGTCGACCGCCGCCCGCAGCTCCAACGGCAGGGGCTTCGCGATCTGACGATCCGTCACTTCTTCTCCCTCGGGTCGACGTTCAGCAGCTCACGGACGGAGGTGAACGCGGTGATGACCTCGTCGATCAGGTCAACCTCCAGGCAGATCTCGTCCTCGGTCACCCGACTGACGAGGCTCACGGTTCCCAGCTCGGGGCAGACCTCGAGCCACACCTGGCCGTAGGCGCGAACGTCGAAGTGGCCGTGGGCGGCCGCCTCGTTCGCGGCGTCTCGGATGTCGGTCATCGGTTCCTCCGTTCCTCGTTCCTTGCTGAGACAATCCTATCAGGTGAGCGCCTCGTTGTAAACCCTATCGAGCCTCGTCCGGCTCACCCGGCTTGAGCGGCGGTAGCTGCGCCACGCGTCGCATCGTCGTCTCGAAGTTCAGCATCTCCCGGAAGCCCATCTGCGTTGAGCCGGCGAAGACCTTGCGGTGGTTCGTCAGGTGCTGAACCACGAGGTGACCGCCCCGGGTCAGCTCCGCCTCACCGAACCCGTACCTCGCCGCGAGCTCGTTTAGCTCGCGAACGTACTTCTTCTGACCCACTCGGTGACCTGCCTTTCCTCGCCGCTATCGGGCCGTCAGTCCCTTTTCTGTCCACGCTTGCGGCTCAGGTTCTCGTCGATCTGAGCGTAGTTCTGGACTCGATCCGCCTCGTGCTGGGTCGCGAGCTCCAGGGCGTCCTTCCACGACAGCCGCTTGTTGGCGCGCTGCAGGTCCTTCGCGTACGCGTACAGCTGACCCTTCGTCAGCGGCACGAACTGGTATTCCCCGGTCTTAGCCACGGTTGCTCTCCTCACTCATCGGTTCGCTCTCAACTGCCTGCCCGGACACCCGGGCGATGATCTCGGGAAGGTCGCTCACGCTGACCACCCACTCGCGCTCGTCCTCGGGGCAGGTCGGGCACGCGTGGCTGAACTCGTCCACGACCACGTTCAGCTGCGCCCGCGTGATGGTCTCGCGGCGCGGCGCGGCGAGCAGCGCGAGGTACGCCTGGTGACGGTGCGTCGTCCAGTAGTGCCAGCTGTCGGTGCAGGTTTTCTTCAGGATGCCGTGGCGGTGCAGGGCCCGCGCGACGGCGTCGACCTCCGCCTCGGGGCTGGTCGGGAACGCGAGCTCCACCGGCACGTGGTTGAGCAGCTTCGTGCCGACCATGTCCTCGTCGCTCTGCCAGCCGTCGAACCGCTGGGGTCCCGCGACGTACACGCAGTGCCACGGCTCGTCCTCGGGCTGTGCCAGCTTGAGGTACAGGTGATCACCGCTGAACACCCGCAGCGCGCCGACGCGGTCCTCGCGCGGGTGCTCGCTCGGCTCGGGGTCGTAGAGGTCGGTGGGGAGCTCGGTCAGGGTGACCCGGTCCACCGTCACCGGCACGCCGTCCACCGTGACCGTCGCCGCCGGGATCACCTCCACGCCCACGACCTCGAAGTCGTCGTTCAGGTCAACCGACACGTCGGGTGTGATCTCCCGGGTCGACGTCGCGGGCTCGTCCCGCAGCTCCACGTAGATCAGGCCGCGCGCGACCTCCTCCGTCGCGGCTCGGCGAAGCAGACCGGCGTCATCGAGCCACGTCGTGAGCTCCTCGGCCTGGTCGCGGATCGCGTCGAGCACGTCGGGGTTGCCGATCACGGCCCCACCGATCTCTCGACGCATGAACCGCTCGATGACGACGGTCATCACCTCTCGCGGCGAAAGCTCCTCGGTCACTAGACCTCCTCATCGGGGTGCCGCCGGGGGTTTCCCAGGCCCACGTCCCGAGCCGGGCCGCAGGCGTCGAACAGGTGGTAAACGCTCGAGTCCAAGCCCGCGTACCACGCTCCCTGCGGCCGCATCCCTCGCTTCCGGGCCGCGTACAGCTCTGGAAGGCAGGTCGGCTCCGAGCCCTCGAGCGCGACGAGGTCGGCCTTGCACCTCTCCAGCAGCTGCAGGTCCTCAGGGAGGATGTCCTCGCCGTCGGCGCTGCCCCACCAGAACACGTCGCTGACCAGCGCGAAGAAGTGGACGCCGTCCTCGTCGACGCGCCAACCGACGTCCTCCTTCCACCAGTCGCTGAACGCCGCGAGCACCCTCTTGATGAACTCAACCTCGGTCATCGGTTGTCCTTCTTCTGCTTGGGAAGCAGCCGCTCGATCAGCACCCTCAGGAGGTTTCCCATCGTGAGGATGGCGACGATCACGGTCAGCCAGATCCAGTCGGTCTCAGTCATCACGCCTCGTCATCTCCCTCGATCACGGTCTCGTTTCCCTCCAGGTCCAGGTGCCGTTGGTGGCAGCGCCTCCGGTTCACCACCGCGGCATCGCGAGCGTCCACGAGCTGCTGGACGCAGTCCAGGGTGCTCACGTCCTCGTACTGAGTGCCGTCGACGCCTGCCTCGTGGAGCTTGGTGCGGATCGCCTGAAGCTCAGCACGCAGGTTCTTGATCGTGTACTTGACCTGCCGTCGCAGCGACATCAGGGGGTTCACCGGCACGCCGAGCTCCGCGAGCACCTGCCGCACGTCGTTCAGCTCGCCCTGCAGGTCGTCGTTCTCGGTCTCGAGGATGCCATACTGCTCCTCCACGAGGGGCACGACGCCGCGAACGGCGTCACAGATGCCTTCGTGAATGGTGAATGATCGCTTGGCGTTCCCGGTCGCGTGCTCCTCACGAACGTAGGCCGGCCAGCTCTCGTAGCCCCACCCTTGAGCGCTGTGGTTCAGCGCCGCGTCGATCAGGATGTCCTCGATCGTCAGCTCGTCCTGCCCCACCGTCGCCACAGCGTCCCCGTTCGCAGCGCCCGGCGCGCGATCATCCGCTCCTTCCGCATCCGATCGCTCGGCTCCATCCACGTGTGCCACCCTGCCTCCCTCGTGTAGCGATGACCCAGATGATGATCTTGAGTGATGCCGCAGTGGCGACACCCGTTCGGTGGCGTCAGCTCGATCACAGCACCCCCAGCTGCCGGAGATGGCTCGCGGCCGCGGCCTCGAGCTCCTCGAAGGAGAGAAGGTGCAGCTCGCTCGCGACCTCCACCCGGGCGTAGTGGCCCCAGGCGCCGCTCAGGTTCACCTCACGGATGACGCCGCAGCTCGGCTTGTCCGGGGAGAGCCGCCGCGGCAGCGGCACCAGCTCGTTGACCAGGTAGCTCACGGTTCCTCCTTCCATCGTTCCTGGAGAAACCGTATCACAACCAACCGCTTGATGTAAACCCTGTTCGTGATGTAGACTGTACCACGACAGCAACTTGACCCCCGGAGGTGTCCGTGCGCGTCCTCGTTCTCGGTGGCGACGGCTTTCTCGGTTGGCCCACCGTTCTGCACCTCGCCGCGGCCGGCTTCGAGGTGGGAATCTTCGACAGCCTCGCGCGCCGCGACCTCGACCGCGAGCTGGGCACGAGCAGCCTCGTGCCCATCGAGTCCCTCATGAACCGCATCGACGCCTGGCACGACGCGCACGACGAGTGGCTGCACCTCTACCGCGGCGACACCACGCGAGCCGGCGACCTCGAGCGCGCCCTCGTCCAGTTCGGGCCAGATGCCGTGATCCACCTCGCCGAGCAGCGCTCCGCGCCGTACTCCATGCTCGGCTCGCGGCAGGCCGCGTACACGCAGCGCGTCAACGTGATCGGCACCCTCAACCTGATCCACGCCGTTCACGCGGTCAACCCCAACATTCACGTCATCAAGCTCGGAAGCCTCGGCGAGTACGGCACCCCCAACCTCGACATCGAGGAGGGCTGGCTCGACGTCACGCACAAGGGTCGCACCGACCGCGTGCTGTACCCGAAGCGCCCCGGCTCGTGGTACCACCTCAGCAAGGTTCACGACTCGCACAACCTCGAGTTCGCGTGCCGCGCCTGGAACCTCCGCGTCACCGACCTGAACCAGGGCGTCGTCTACGGCGTCGACACCGACCAGACCCAGCGTCACCCCGACCTCGCGACCCGGTTCGACTACGACGCGATCTTCGGCACCGCGCTCAACCGCTTCGCGGTCCAGGCCGCGCTCGGGGTGGAGCTGTCCGTCTACGGCGACGGATCGCAGATCCGCGGCTTCATCAACCTGCGCGACGCGGTGCGGTGCCTCGAGCTGGCGTGCCTCAATCCCGCGGAGCCGGGGGAGTTCCGGGTCTTCAACCAGCTCACCCAGTCCATCTCGATCCTCGACGTCGCGGAGGCCGTCGCGAGCCGCGTGCCCGGGGCGACCGTCGCTCACTTCGTCAGTGACCGCGTCGAGGAGATGGGCCACCACTATCGCGTTACGCACACCGGGCTCGAGGCCCTCGGCCTCGAGCCTCACTACCTCACGAACGAGGTCATCGACGGGATCCTCGCGACCGCGAGGCGTCACCTCGATCGCGTGAACCAGGCCGTCATCTACCCCCGGCTCGGCGGCTGGCACCGCGACTAGACCTCGCGCTGCACGTCAATCTGGATGACCCAGGTTTCCCGGAGCGGCGTCTCGTCAGCTCGACGTCCAACCAGCAGCCACGGGAAGTCGGTTCGTCGCTCCCAGCTCAGGTTGTACGCGTCGTTCGCCTCCACGAGGTCAGCCATCTCGCGCAGGAACTCCGCCGCGGTCCGGTTCAGGCCGCGGCGGAGCTCACCGTCGCCGGCGACCACGGTTAAGCAATCGCTCGTGGCGACGCCGGTCACGCCGCATCCGCACGGTTGCCACGATCACCGAGACGACGATCGCGACGATCACCGCCAGCGCGAGGCCGATGACCACGAACGCGAAGATCACGGACGCGAGCTGCAGGCCGCCGAGCAGTGAGTCGCCGGTCACCGCTCGTCCATCTCGATCGTCACGACGTGCGTGGGGTCGTAGCTCTGCTCGAGGTCGCGCTTGAGGTGCTCGGCGTGATCGCTCGACGAGGCCCGGACCCGTCGGACGAACCGGCCCCTCGAGCTACGGACCACGACCCACCCGCCGCCCCACATCAGCAGAACTCCACGCCGCAGAACGGGTAGCCACCCTCGTCGACCCAGTTCGTGATCAGCAGCGAGTTGTCGACCGAGTCCCGGCCGTGCCGCAACCAGTAGTGCGCGTGCTGCCGTACCTCGTCGATCGGCCGGTCGTCCACGATCTTCAGCATGAACTCACCGAGCGTGTACGTCACGCCGTGCTCCGCAACGATGGTGATCCCCAGCTGGTCGAGGTAGCTCTCCCAGTTCTCCCGATTCACCAGGTTCAGCTTCTCGTGGCCGCGCCACAGGAAGTCCCAGCCAGTGGAGCTCTTGCCGATGTGAAGGCCGTCCTCGATGGATGGGGTGTCGTTCTCGCACGCGTAGTAGTTGACGCTCATGGGATCTCCGTTTCCTCGTTCCTTGACATCACCGTATCTCATCAACATCTTGCTGTAAACAACGAGGCGCGGCCGGCATCCCCACCCCGGCCGCGCCTCGCTCTACCTCACCAGCGCTTGACCTGCCGGTGGGTGGAGTCCCGGTACTCGTTGAAGCGTGGGTCGCTGGTGTACGCGATGTACTCCTTCGCGCAGACGTGGTTCCCGCAGTGCCCCTCACGCTGCTGCTTGTCGTTCAGCTTGGTGTTGCACTCCTTGCCGTTCCTGCGGGCGCGCATGTGGCATCGCGTGGGGTCGCCGTCGGTCGCGTTGTGGGGGTCGCGGCTCGCGACGCGGTCCACCGCCCGGGCACCCTGCGCGATGCCCTTCACGATCTTGCCGCCGAGCCCATTCGGCTGCCACTGGTCGAGCTTCCGGCTCGCGTAGTCTCCGTGCCTGCTCAAGCTTGATCCTCTCCCTCGGTCGGTCCGTTCCTGAATAAACCATACCATCCTCAGCCCCAAATGTAAACAGCTAAATTGATGAGCTGTGGGATGGCAACCTCGAGCCAGCTGAGGACCGGGGGCGTGAGCCCCACGGTGATGACGACGAGCAGCCCCAGAACCCACGGCTCGACCGGGCCTCCGGTGTGGAACCGCAGGAACCGCGGCAGCCCCAGTCGCCGCCACCGCATGCCCCGCAGCTTGAGCGGCCACAGCAGGGGGACGCCCATCGTGGTGCACCCGTCGAGCAGGTCGTGGCTAAGCGCCCCAGTCCCCACCGCGACCCCCACCGTGACCGCGCTCGGCGCGGCCACGGTCACGAGCGCCGCGACCCCCAGCGCCGTCAGGAGCAGGCTCACCCCGCGCAGCCGACGGTCCACCAGGCGCAGCGCCGGCACGGTGACCACGAGGGCGATAAGGCCGGCCCCGAGGGGGACCCACCGCGTCGTCGCCCAGGCCCCAACCCCCAACGCGACGGCGAAGATGAGGGTGTGCGTCAGGGCCCGGTGCGTGGGTGACGCGTACCGGTGGTCCGCCGGCGTCGCGGTCAGCTCGAAGACGGCGCGAGACAGCCGCTGAACACCGCTCGCGAGGCGCTGGGTGGACCGCCCCAGCGCGTGGCTCACGGTGCTCGACGGCGTGTCGAGGTCGTTGAGCAGGGCCGCACCGGCGGCCACGGCCGCGCCGGCGAGCGCCTGTACCAGGCTCACGTTCCCAGCCAGGTCGGCCGCCGTGAGGCCCAGCGTCACCCCACCCACCGCGTGGGTTCGTCCGAGGCACACGGGCCTCTCCTCTCGTCTCGTTGTCACGCTGCGTGACTTCACATGTGAATTCACATGTGAAGGTGAAGCCGAGGTGAAGCCTCCGACCTGGCAAGAAGGCCGTCTCGGGGGTACCCCTCGGCTTCATATGAAACATGAAGCCGTAACTGACGGTTACCAGTCCGGGAGCTGGAAGCGACCGTTCACCTTCACGATGACTCCGTCACTCACGAGCCTACCCAGCAGGTTGTGCACCGACCCCTCGCTCTTGACCTCGACGCCGACGGACCGGAGCTCGTCGAGGATCTCCCGCGACGTGAGCGGCGTCCCCGCCTCGCGCAGCACCCACTCCACCTGCTCCGCCCGACCAGATCGCGGCGGCCCACTGGGAGCTGCCTGAGCGGGGTCCGCTCGCGGCTCCGTGGCCGTCTGCAGCTCTCGTACCACCTCCCGGTAGGCCTCCTTCTGCGCGCCGGGAAGGGACGCGAAGTCGAACCCCATTCGTCGCGCGAGGTCCGCGGCGTCCGCGTCCACCGCGTCGAGCGCCGGCGCGGGGGCCACGGCCCGACGAGCACCCACGATGTCCAACGGCGCGGCCACGGACGTGGGGCTCGCGAGGTAGTCCAGGAACCGCTCCGTGACCCGCGTCGGCCGCGCCAGGTAGAGCTCCCCCGCGGCGCGCGCCGACCCCTCGTCGAGGTGGACCTTGAACGACCGGCGCGACCACGACACCGAGCTCACCGTCAACCCGTCGTGCAGCCGGGGCTTGCTCGGGTCATCTTCCTGCAGGTAGCGGCCCTTCGTCAGCACCGGGTAGGGAGCCTCCGCGGCGTCGTTCTTCAGGTAGAACTCACCCTTGTGAGCCGGCGGCGGCAGCTTGAAGTCCCCGAGCTGCCGCCCCAGGGACAGGTTGTCCTGGCTGCCGAACGCCGCGGTAAACCCCGTCTGCGCCTGGATGTCGCCGCCGGCGGGACCGAGCTGGTCGTTTGTGTCCCGCTGCGTGGAGTACTCGAGCCAACAGCCCGCCGAGCCCGCGCCCTGCGTGATCATGCCGCAGAGCGTCGACATCGTCAGGTCACGGCCGTCGAACTCGGCCGTGATCGTCGTGTTGCGCAGCGCGAACGAGGCCTCGTCGAGAACGCAGATGATGTCCGGCAGGTTCAGCCGCTGGCTGAGCCGCAACGACTGCCGGTACCGGGCCACGCGCATCAGGGCCGCGAGGCACTCCGCGGTGTCCTGCGGGCCGGCCATGACCCAGTCGAAGGGCATCTCCTCGTCCTCGTCGAGGTAGATCTCGAGCCAGCCGGCCAGCATGTCGTAGAGCTTCTCGGTGCCGCAGATCCAGACCACGGCGTCGCGGCAACGGGTCAGGTACGCGAGAACGCAGTTGATCAGTGAGGACTTGCCCGACCGGCTCTTCCCCAGGAACTGGCCGTGCTGCCGCAGCAGCAGGTAAACCGGCTGAGCGTCCAGGCCGTACCCGATCAGGACCAGGTCCTGAACGCTCGCCCACTCCAGCTCGTCCTCGAAGGGATAGACCCGGGCCATCACGTCCTGCGTGGTCACGGTGATCGCGTATCCACCGGCCCGGGGAAGCCGCTGGATCCCCACCCACCTTCTCTCGATCACCTGGTTGAGCAGCTCCGAGAGGGCCACGGCGATCGGCTCCGCCGCCTCCGTCGGCAACGTTCGACGCCCCTTGTGGCTCATCGCCTCGGCCGTGATCTGGACGTCGAACTGGATGCCGAAGAGGCCCCGAGCGTCGCTCAGGGGCCGCCGGTCCAGGATCACCAGCCAGCCGAGCTTCACCTTCTTGAGCGCCAGGCGCATGACCCGGATGTCGTGGCTCTCCGTGGGAGCTGGGGTCGTCGACTCGCGCTTGACCAGGGCCTCGCCGGCGCCCACCTCGATCTCCGCGTCCCGTCGCGCGACCGCCTGGTCGCGCTCTCGAACCTGTCGGCGCTCCCACGACACCTGCCGTAGCCGCGGCCGCACCCGCGACAGGTACTCGTCCGCGATCACCGCGACGACAACCTGCGCCGCGGTGAGGCCGAGCTGCCACAGCAGGGCGCGTGGCAGCTCGGTCAAGCCCACGATCTCGAGGGTTACCGCGACGGTCCCATCGCCCACCACCGCGGCCGCTACCAGGCGAAACGCGAGGCTCTTCGCGTCCAGGGTGAGGTGCGACAGCGAGTCCGCGACGTGAACCAGGCGCTCGCCCAGCAGCACGGCGAGCCCGGTCGCGACCACGGTGCCCGTGACCGCGAGCGGCGTCGAGACCCGCGTCACGAGCAGGCCGAGGCTCAGGGCGAGCGTCAGCAGGGAGCCCGCGACCGGCAAGAACACCTTGTGGGGGACCACGATCGGTTCCTCTTCCTCGTTCCGGAACGGGCTCGACCCCCGACCTACCTGGTCGGGGGTCGAGCGATGGTGAAATCAGGCGGGGTTTTCGCTCAGGAAGCCGTAGATCGCGGCCTTCCCCCGGCGAACCTCCGCGTCGTGCGCGGCCGCGGCCGCGGCCCGGTAGTGCTCCTCCTGAACCCGCTCCATGCCCTCCACGCCATCCAGCTCGCCGGCCAGAGCCAGTAGCTGGTTCGCCTGGGTGTCCTTCGCCTGTGCGGCGCTCACCGCGGCGGTCGCGGAGTCGCTGAAGTGCTGCTCCCGGGCGGCCCGGGTCAGCAGATCGGGGTTGCTCACGGTACCTCTCCTGTTCCGTTGGTCGGGAATGCTCGGTGTCGGCGGCGGTCGGTCGGGGTCGGTCGTCGGCCAGTTCGGCTCACCCGCGCGACCGTGGTACCGCGGCTCAAGCCTCACCGCTCGACGGGGGACGGTGATCCGCGGCGGCGGCTGGCTCGCCACCTGGTCGTGGTCCACGTTCGGCCACTCAACCCTCTCGTCGGGCTTGACCTGGGGCTTCGTCGTCGTCGTCGGTCTCACCGGTGCCGCCTTGGGTGGGGCGTTCGTCGTTGCTCGCGGTGGCTTCGGTACCGGCAGCTTGCCGAACCGACTGCGCCACCGCAGAGGCTTCAACCTTACCCGCTTCTTGCCCGCGTCGACCGTCTCGTCCGCCTTCTTGGTCGTCTTCACGGCAGCCAGCGGAGGCCGGCCGCCGCACGTGATGACCCTGGACTGTGGATACCCAGCGGCTCGCCGCCGCTGAGCTCGCCGATCGGCCGCCGTGAGACGATCGGGCCGGCTCGCCGTCTGGTCGCCGACGAGGGGTTGCCGACCGCCGTTCGCGTTCGGCTTCCGGTCCGCCGGCGGCTTGCCACCGGGCGGCTGGCTCGGCCTCGTGGCACCTGGTGCCGCCGGTTTGCCACCGCCGTTCCGGTTGCCGTTGGCACCTGAGTTGGCACCGTTCCGATTACCGTTGGCACCCCGGTTGGCAGTGCCATCTCGATTGGCACGCCGGTTGGCACCCGTGGCACCACGGTCGGTGTCACCGCGTCCCGGTCGCCGCGATCGGGTGTCACCGCGATCACCGGTGTCACCGCGTCGCCGTCGGTTGGTGCCATCCTCACGGTTGGCACTGCCACGCCGGTTGGTACTGCCTCGACTGGTGTCACTGGCACTGCCACCGCGGTTGGCACCCGGCGTGCCACCGCGGTTGACATCTCGCCGAGCCGTGGCACCCCGACGGCTCAGCGTGCCGGAACCGAAGAGGTACCACAGGGCGAGCGCGAGGCCAACCAGGATGATCAGGCCGCCAGCGACCAGCAGGGCCAGCTCCGGTGACTGCATCCACAGCAGGATGCCGCCGACCAGGGCGATCACCAGGCCCAGTGTCAGGGACAGGTGCCACGTTGGGCGACCGGCGCTCGACCGAGCCTTGACGGTCGTCGCGGGACCCGGCGGTCTGTCGATCCCGGGTTCCTGGGACGCGGCCGCGGGCTCCTTGGTTGAGGCGATCGAGTCCTCGACCAGGTCAGACGCCTCAACCGGGGCCGCGGTCGCGAACACCCTCGTCTCGTCGTTCTCGAGCTCCTCGCTCACCGTCATCACCTCCTCGGTGGTACCACCATATCACATCAACTGATGAAGGTGGAAGTCACGTCGTCGGTGCCACGCGCTGAGGTGCCACCTGCCACTGATCGTGGCAGGTGGCACCCGGTGTCAGGATGCCAGCTGATCCCTCGCGGCGCGAAGGCGACGCGCCGCGGTTGAGTGCTTGAGACCAAGCTTCGTCTTGACGACCTCGATGGAGATCGCGTCCACGCCCTGGTCTCGAATCAGCTCGAGGATGGTGTCGACCTCAGCCTGAGCCCTGCCACTTCGAGGTGCCAGTGACACCGGTGCTGTTGGCGCTTTGCCAGTGTCAGTGTCAGTGTCAGTGTCAGTGTCAGTGTCAGTGTCAGTGTCACCCGATAACCAGGTGTCAGGTGCCACTTCCTCGGTGCCAACCTCGGTGGGTGTCACTTCCTCGGTGTCAGTGTCAGTGTCAGGTGCCACGTCCACCTCGTTGGCACCATCAGGTGGCACCTGAAATGGCATCGGGTACCGCAGGTCAAACACCGCGCTCGCGTTCGCCGCGAGCTTCATCGAGTTGACGAAGCTCTCGAGCGCCTCGGCGTCGTTCGCGACGTCCGCGCGCGCGAGCTGCTCGATGAAGCGTCGCTGCGACCGCTCCGAGCCGTCACCGGTCATGCGGATGCGGGTCGCCTTCAGGAGGGCTCGCTGACGAGCGATCGTCCTCGCGTCACGCTCCTCGTCGCTCAGCCCCAGGAACGCGAGCAGGCGCTCCCGCAGCTCCCGAGCGACGCGGACCCAGACTGAGTCGGTCTTGACCCGCAGGCTGCGGATCTCGATGCCCAGGGCGAGGTGAAGCATCACGAGGCTCAGGACGGGTCCGAGCACCACTCGCGCGACGCCGACCCAGACGCCGCTCAGGCTCCACGCCATGTACGCGGAGATCGCGCAGAGGAACCACGCGATCAGTCGAGCCGGGCCGGGCTTGCCGTGCTCGCGGATGGAGGAACGCATCCCCCAGCCACAGGCAACCTGCGCGAGCTCGAGCACGAAGAACATGACGCCGCGCTCCACGACGTCGATCACGCCGAGCACCGAGCCGAAGTAGTTCCAGCTCGTGTTCAGGGACACGAGCATGCCGGCGAGGGCCGCGACGTAGAACACCCGGGTGCCGGCGACCGCGGTCTCGACCGAGCGCGCACGGTGCGTCCACGCCGCGAGCGACCTCACCGTGGAGCGGATGAACCACAGTGCGAGCAGTCCCAGCGCGCCGTACGCGAGGCCGATCAGCCACGGGTTGAGGACGCCCAGGATGGCTTCCAGGTCGGACAGGTTCACGGGTTCTCTCCTTCCTCGCTTCCGTTCCGATAGGAGTTTACAATATCACATCAACTTGCAGAGATACAGCGAGGGGCGGGCCGCTCGGGCCCGCCCCTCGTCGTGGTAGATGTCTAGATCGGTCTCTCTCGGTCGTCGGGGTCGTCAACCTCGTTGGGGTCGTCAACCTCGTTGGGGTTGATCCCCAGGTCGATCAGCTTCAACCGGAGGGTGTCGTTCTGGCTGGTCAGCTTCTCGTTGGCCTGCGCGAGGTGCCGGTTGTGAGCTCGCTCGTCCCGCAGCGCCGACGTGATCCGGTTCATGCGCCGGAGGCACCACTTCCAGAGGCTCACGTTCCCACCGTCCGGACGTACCACGACGGTGTTCGGTGACCCTCTCGGGTGAGGGTCGTGGGGAGGTGAAGGGAGTCGTAGAGCACGTGAGCGCTCTCGATCTGGGGGCTGTCGTGCAGCACCTCGACGCCCACCTCCGGCACCACGGTCCACGCGTTCGGCGGCACCGTCACGGTTCGCAGCTGCTCAGGCACGTCACCCTCCCTCAACCGCAGGCGCCCGCGTCGAGCCGCGACGGCAGGTCGGCGTCCTTCCAGTCCGCGGTCAGGAAGCCCTCCGACGCCGTGTTGTAGTCGTTGACGGTGTTGACGCACTGCTGCTGGACGCCGGTCAGGTTGACCGTCAGGGACTGTCGGGCCTGCGTGTCCTGCATCCCCACGAGGCCGTCCTCGCCGGCGAGGTTCGGGTGCAGCTTGTCGAAGTCGGCGAGGGCCTGCCTGGCCTGCGCGATCTTCTTGAGGTAGCCGTCGTAGTCGTTCGCCTGTCGGTGGAACGAGACCTGCGCCGACGTCCAGTTCGACGACGAGTTCTTCTCCTGCTGCGCGCCCTGCTGGCCCCACCAGTACGAGAAGCTGGTCTTGATGCCCATGATCACCGCGGCGATCACGAACACGACGAAGATGATGCTGAACACCCACGTCAGCACGTACGCGACCGGGTGCCGCTCGGCGAAGTCGTCGTTCATCAGTGACCACCCATTCCAGCCAGGTTGCCCTTGTCGATCGGCGACTTCTGGTTGACGTCGTAGGTCAGGATCGGCGGGGTGCTGAAGGTCTCCGGCGTGTCCGAGTCCTCGACGAGCCCCTGGCACGGCAGCTTCTTCTCCGCGCCGGAGGTCAGGAAGAAGCCGTAGCAGAACGGCTCGGGACCCCACGTGCCGTTGTCGCCGGGGGCGTCCACGACCTCGGGCGTGGAGCTGGTCGTCGCGTAAGTGATCGACTGCGTGTTGGTCAGCTGCGAGTTCGGGTCGAAGACCTTGCCCTTGATCGTGTACTGAGCGATCAACCGGCCGTCCATGGTCAGCCAGTAGACGTAGTGGATGGCGTTCGGGTCGGTCTCGCGCAGCAGGTTCTCGGTGAGCAGCTTGCGCTCGGTCCAGCCGCTGCGCTTCATCGCGTCCAGCGGGTACGGCACCGCGTCCTGCGCGGCCTGGGACGCCTGGTCGATGACGGCCTGCGACTTGTTCTGCGCGGTGCTCGAGCCGCACGAGTCAGCCATCAGGGCGATGGGCAGGACGCCCACCGCGGTCAGGATCGCCAGCGTGCGCTGGCGGCGGGTCAGCTTCATTCCTCGGGTCCTTCCTCGGGTGCGGTCTCGGGCGCGATGCGCCGAGCCATGATCTTGTCCTCGCTGGCGACGCGCAGCTGCGTGTCGTCCTCGAACGTGAACAGCACGATCCCGTGATCCCGGTCGTGTTGCTTGCGCTTGACCGGGCGCCAGGGGCCGTCGGGCGGCTCCACCTGAACCTCGTAGTCGGTCTTCACCCGGCTCGCCTTTCGCCACCAGGCGGGAAGCTCGGTGTGGCGCACGGCGTGGTGGCGGGGTCGGGGCACGCTGCCTCCTAGCAGTACTCGCAGGTCATGAACCACCGCGGCTCGGGGTCCTCGGGCTGGAGGTTGAGGGCCGCGAAGGCCTCCGCGAACAGCAGGTGGTGGGCGCCGAGGTGCCTCGTGTCCCGAAGCAGCTGGTAGTCGACGTGGGTCGTGCCGCCCCACGACACGTTGTACTGCGGTTCCCGGAGCACGAGGGCGAACGAGTTGAGCTCGTAGCCGTGGTAGTGAACCGTGAGACCCAGGCTCAGCGGGTCCCCGGAGGTGGGGCTCGTCAGGGTCGCGAGGTGCGCGAGACCGAGCTCGAGGATCTCGCCGTAGCCGAGGTCGTCGAACTCCTCAGCCTCGGCGGGGGTGAGCCACGGCAGGTGCTCGGCCTCGAGCCGAACCTCACCCCACCGGTCCTTGGGCCCGGTCAGCAGCCAGCCCTCGTCGCTGCCGCCGAGCGGCACCCCGAACACGAGGTCGGCGCTCGCGTTCTGGCTCACGTCAGCGCTTCTTCGCGTTGACCTTGGTGCGCCCGTGGCGCACGCTCTTCGTTCCCCGGCGGCGTCCCACCCGGGACATCCCGTCGGCCTTCAGCTTCTTCAGCTTGGCGCTCAGCGCGGTCGGCATCGTTGACGCTCCTTATCTAGTAGGCGGCTGCGGCGCGGTCGAACTCGATCGCCGCGGTCGGGTCCTTGGGTCGGTACTGGCGCAGCCGCGCGAGAAACGTGGTGCGATCGTACCTCTTCACCGGCACGGTCTTGGTGAAGCGGGAGTGAGGGTGCGTCTTGATCTCGGTCGTGCCGATCTCGGTCGGCTGAACGCCGAGCGAGAACGCCGACGCGAACCGCTTCGCGGTCTCGCTGGAGACGCCGACCTCCTCGAGCCAGATCCGCGCCGCCTGCGGGCGGCCGCTGTGGGTCAGCCGGTGCGTGCGGTTCGCGCGGCGGTTGGCCTGCTCCTGGAGCCGTCGCAGCTTCCGGAGGCGGGTGCGCTCTGCCCTGTTGCTCACCTGGGGCTCCCTTCCGTGGTTCCTCGTTCCTGGAAGTACCGTACCACCCGTGGGGTGAGATGTAAACAACAAACTTGGATGAACACCGTTGTCATCAACCTCGCATCACTGGTAGGGTACCACCATGAATGACGAGATGTCTCAGCCACCGCCCACCAGCCTCACCGCCAACTACCCCCTCAACCTGCTGTCCGTGCGGTACGTCGCTGTCGACCCGTCGAACGAGAGCTCGGGACGGGTTCTCGTTCACGCGATCGACGCCTGCCTCGCGATCGGCGCGACCACCGAGGAGCTCGACACCGTCAGCACCGAGGAGCGGGTCGAGCTCGCCATCTATGACGGCGGCAACCTCGAGCGCTCCGTGCTGCTGACCACCGATGGCGTCCGCCAGCTCGCGAGCCTCAACGGTGACCCCGAGCGTTCCCGGTTCGTCGCGTGGGTGGAGACCGAGCTCTCACCGCACCGCACCGGTCACCGCGCGCCCAACCCGAACCGCACGAAGTGGGGCTGGCAGCCGATCCGCGAGCTCGTGCGCGACCGCGGCTACACCGCGCGCCGCTTCACGGAGGAAGCCAACGCGCTCAACCTGCCCGTCGACGGCTTCAACCAGGGGAACTACATCGCGTGGGCCTACGGCGGCTGCCTGCCGGCGGAGTCCCTCGTGACCCGCGCCTGCGCGCTCCTCAACGTCGAGCCCCGCGACCTCTTCAACGCGGACGTCCTCACCGCCTACCCCAACCGCGGCAAGGGCCGTCGGCGACCCGCGAGGGAGGCGGCTGGTGCCTGAGAACCGCGATGAGATCCCGGACGACCTCAGTGGCTTCGAGACTGGTGAGGTGTCGAAGCTGGTGTCGGACGCGATCGCGATGCACGAAATCCTCACGGCCCTGATGAAGGGCGGCTGGACGGAGCGACAGGCGATCGCCTACCTCGTTGAGCTCGGCGAGCGACGAAACCGTGGTTAAGCGCGAGAGCCGGACCGCGCGGCGGGTCCCCGACCCCCTCACCTCCCGGCTCCCTCGCTGGCGAGGCGAGCCCAGCAAGGATGCGACGCTCGCGGCGAGGAAGTTTCTCGCGCTGCTGCTCGACGACGACGTCGCCGCGCTCGTCCTGGACCACTTCCAGGAGACCACCGCAACGCGCACGTGGAAGACCGTGGACCTGCTGCGCGCCGCGAACCTGCCGATCCTCAAGCGTGAGGACCCACACGTCACCGGCGAGCTCAGTCGAATCGCCAACGGCGTCAAGCTCAGCCCCGTGCTCGTTCTCCGCGGCCGACCACCGACCATCGTCGAGGGCTACCACCGCATCTGCGCCGCCTACCACTGCGATCCCGATGCCGACATTCACGTGAGGCTCGCATGACCGAGAAAGACTACCTGACCCTTCGCGGTGTCGCCCTGCGGGGTGAGCACGCCGACCGCACGGCCAACCTCGCCGGCGGCGTCGCGATCCCCCAGCCGTCCGTTCCCGTCAAGACCCTGTGGGACGAGCTCGTGGGCGAGGCCGCTCTCAGCCTCGACGACGCGGGTGACCTCACCGCGGTCGTGACCGTTCCCGCGACCGAGGTGAGCCACCTCGTGGGCGCGCCGCACCTCGCGGTCGCGGTCAACGTCGAGAGCGACCAGCGCGACGTGGGGTTCCTCATCGTCTGCGCCAGCGCGACCGACCCCGAGCAGCTGCCCTACCGGATCACCCACGTGAGCGACGGTCTCCTCGACCACGAGCTCCTTCAGGAGTACCACGTCGAGACGGTTGTCGACGAGCGGCACGACGTCGAGATCTCCATCGGCGACTCGGGAGCCGTGAACGTCGTCTACGACCCCGACAAGTCGCACGTCGAGTGGGTCCACCTCGATGAGGAGCGACGGATCAGCCTGCTGAACGCGGTCGCGGTGGGGTTCGGCGCCGGCTGCTGGCAGGACCTCCTCGACACCAGTCGGGACCTCACCCAGCCGCTCGCCGTCCTTCAGGAGGTCAACCGGGTGCGGTCCAAGTCCCGGTGGTGATCGAACCCCAGCCACCCGCTAAGCTTGATCACGGTTGAGGAAGCTGGAACGAGTGGGGGACGTGTCGGGTGGGCGCGGTTGAGTGGGTGCTGACGATGCTGGTCGTCTTCCTGACGATGATCATCGCTCTGCTTCTCGACGGCGAGAGGGGAGGTCAGGGCGCGCGCCCCAACCTCCCCTCTTCCTCATCGACCTCGCCGAACCGCGACCGAGACCGGGTCGTGGATCACGTTGAGGCTGAACCCGTTGTCCGCCGGTGACACCGTCCAGTCCTCACCGGGAGCCTCGCGCCAGCCGGCGCTCGCGATCAGGTTGATCGCCTTGTCCCGGGAGAAGGCCCCCGACCAGGTTCCCTCGTAGACGCCGCCGGTCGACGTGACTGTCACGGCCTTCCGGCCGCAGTCCAGGATCGCGACGCCGTGCCTCATCCCTCGTAGCCCGTCGCGAACGCGAACAGGGTCGCGAGGTTGACGATCGCGACCTCGTCGCCGTCCTGACGAAGCACGATGTGCACCTCCTCGTGGCTCTTCCCACGAAGGTCGCTCCGGCCCCAAGTGCCGGCGTTGTCGAAGCACTTGCCTCGAACCTCGGCGGTCACGAGCCGCTCGCTCGGCTCGTGCCAGTCGTCCCGGACGCCCAGCTGAGCCTTCAGCTCAAGCAGCCGCTCGCGACTCCGGATCCGCACGACCGTCGGCTCAACGTGGACGTCGATCTCGCCTCGGTTGAAGTCGAACACCTCAGCCTCCTCGTCGATCCACGCGAGGTACGAACCACCAGGCTGCGTGGCGACGATCGTTCCCTTGAGACCGTGCAGGCTCTCGAGACGGTTTGTGTCATTGACCCTGATGCGGGTGCCGAGCCTCAGTTGGTCATCGCTCATGGTTCCTCATTCCTGTTCCACTCGGTTGACGTCGTTCAGCCGCGCTGGTTGAAGGTGATGGAGCCGTTGAAGGTGCTCGTCTGGATGACGTTGCCGGCAACGTTGCCGGTCACGGTGTTGATCGCGCTCGGAACCTCGACGAGGTCCGCTTCCAGGTGATCGGTGGGCTTGCCGCCGGTGCCGATCCACGCGACCGTGAACCGACGCTTGCCCGGCTTGCCGCCCAGGTCCTTGACGATGATGCCCATGGTCCGACGTCTCGCGTCGGTTCTCAGGTAGACCTCACTGCCCTCGTTCACGCTCTCGCTCCTCGCTCGGTCGCCTTGACTGGTGAAACCGTACCACGCTGAGGGTCGCTTGTAAACAGTAAAAGTTGTTGAGAATAGCCCTGGACAGCGCTCGACGACGGATGGTACGGTTTCACCATCGCCAGTTCAACCGGCGGGTTTAAGACCCCCCGACGCTCGCCGGCTCAACCAGCGATCAGCACGAGCCTCACCGGTGCGAACGCACTCGGATACTTCAGCGGAACTCAGGGTCACGGGTTCGAATCCCGTCCTTCGGCCTAGGCAGTCGGTAGCTCAGTTGGCAGAGCATGAGTCAATAGGAACCGGGAGCGATCACTCGGTCTCGGTGAGGTCAAGGGTCTGTGGCGCAACCCGGTAGCGCAGCCGTCTCCAACACGGAAGGTTCCAGGTTCAAGTCCTGGCGGGCCTGCGGTGGGAAGTCGGGGGTTCGAGTCCCCTCACCTTCACTTCGAGGGGGTGTACCTCAGCGGCAGAGGACCACGTTTGCCAGAGTAGCTCAATGGAAGAGCGCTCCCCTGTCGAGGGAGAGGTCGCGGGTTCAATCCCCGTCTCCGGCGCGGTGACGGTCGTACGCCGTCGCAAGTTGATGTTGAACTAGCTGATGTCGGGGTTCAATTCCCTCCTGGATGGAGCCGCAACGTACGGGCGGTCGGGGTTCAATTCCCACCTGGTGGTACTATTCAGCTTAGCAACATCAACGCACGCCCCACTGGTGTAGTGGTAGCACGGCCGCCCCTCAAGCGGCTGGCGCCGGTTCAATCCCGGCGTGGGGTACGGGGTGCCGGCACGACGGCGAACCTTCAGCTGACAAGTACTCGAGTTCCTGTACCGCTGAAAGGGCTCGGCCATGAGACGAGCTCAAGCGGGGGATGACCCCGTATCGTGCACCTGGCTGCCTAGCTCAGGCTGGGAGAGCGCCCCGTTGAAACCGGGGAGGTCGCTGGTTCGAACCCAGCGGTAGCCACGAGTGAGAGGGCAACCCCTCACGACAACTTCACCTCGGTGCGAAGCTGAGCGGGTACTTCCTGGTGGAATCGTGGGTTCGAATCCCATCGACCGGTCTCAACCCCGGTCGTTAGCCGCAGCGGCCAAGCGGCATACCCCGATCGGCGCTTCGGTCTCGAGGTGAGCCACAACTTCATCGTCGCGGTGCGAAGCGAGCGGCTACTTCAATACAACCCTTGTAAGGTTGAGGTACGGGTTCGAGTCCCGTCGGCCCCTCGGGCTGTAGTGTAATCGGTAGCACGTTACTGAATCAACCGTGAGCGGCCTCGGTCTCGCGACGACCCACAACTACATGATCTTCACCACGGTGCGAAGGCCGACGGATACTTCAATCGACTCTTAATCGGTAGCGACGGTCCGTCAGCCGACACCCGGTCTCGTGGTGAACCTCGTGAGCGACCGGGACGGTGCGCTGACGACCGGCTACTTCGCAAATTGGTTGCGCCTCATCGCCGATCGTCAACCTCAGGTCTCGTCCCGGTCCAGCTCACGAAGCCCTAGCGGGGTGGCGCAGCTCGGTAGCGCGTTGGGCTCATAACCCACAGGTCGCGGGTTCAAATCCCGTCCCCGCAACGGCGTGACCTCGTCCAATCAGTCGCCGTGACGAGCACCGTGGTTGACCCGTGACGGGGTGAACCACACCACCACGAGACCCTCAGCTCACTCCCTGTCGAGCTGAGGGTCTCGTGCTGTCTGACCAACGAGGAAGAGGAGTCAGGAACGTGGCAGGATTCAACAAGGCAGCGACCCAACCGCGACGCGTCGCCCCCGGCGGCCCGCTGCGGACGGTCAGCTCGACCCCCGACACCGTGACCCACGAGGGCGCCCCGGGCTACACGCGCGACGCTCGATCTGAGCTGTTCCTCCGCGCGACCACGCGGTTCGCCGGCGAGAAGGCGTTCTACGAGACCGCGGACGAGGGCACGGACCGGCTTCGCGAGCTCGTGCGCGGCCTCGCAACCGACGACGAGACGTGGCCGTGGGTGCGCGTCTTCCTCTCCTGGCTGCGCGGCCCGGGCAACATCCGCACCGCGTCCCTGCTGCTCGCCGCGGAGGCGGTGCACGCGCGGCTCGCGGCCGGCAAGGTCGGTGACGGCAATCGCGAGCTCATCGCGTCCGTCCTGCAGCGCGCGGACGAGCCCGGCGAGCTGCTCGCCTACTGGAAGCACCGTTGGGGCGTCATCCGCGACGACGGCACCACGCAGCTCCGGCTGCCGAAGCCGGTCAAGCGCGGCGTCGCCGACGCCGTCACCCGCCTCTACGACGAGGCCGCGTTCCTGCGCTACGACGGTGAGGCCAAGGCCGTCCGGTTCGGTGACGTGCTCGAGCTGACCCACGCGAACGTCCGCGTCCCCGGTGCCGAGCGCTCGTGGCAGGACGACCTGTTCCGGTGGGCGATCACAGCGCGGCAGGGTCGCGACGACGCGGAGCCGCCGGAGTCCCTGACCAAGGTCCACCTGCGGCACACCCTGTCGCGGTACGCGCCCGACGAGCGGCACGAGCTCGCCTGGGGTGCCCTGCGAGGCAACCAGGTCTCCCTGGACCTGATCCAGGGTGCGATGGTCGGGCAGTGGGAGTGGCTTAAGCCGTGGCTCGGTGAGAAGCCGACCAGGGTTGAACCAATCACCAACGCCGAGATCTGGCAGCTCGCCGCGCCGACCATGGGCTACATGGCCCTGCTGCGGAACCTTCGCAACCTCGACGAGGCCGGGGTCCCGGACTCCGTGGCCGGGCCGCTGATCACGCGGCTCGCCGACCCGGAGCAGGTCAAGCGGAGCCGGCAGCTGCCGTTCCGGTTCTGGTCCGCCTACCGGGAGGTGCAGTCCCTGCGGTGGGGTCACGCCCTGGAGCAGGCCCTGAGCCACTCGCTCGCGAACGTGCCGATCCTCGACGGGCGGACGCTCGTGCTCGTCGACACCTCCGGCTCGATGACCTACGGCGAGCTGTCCAGCAAGTCGAAGATGGACTACGCGACCGCGGCCGCGATCTTTGGGCTCGCCCTGAAGATCCGGAACCCCGCCGGCGTCGACCTGTGGGGCTTCGCGAACCGGCAGTTCCACGTCACCGGCGTCGACCGCGGCACGAGCCTGCTGCGGTCGGTGGAGACGTTCCGGAAGAGCATCGGCAGCGTCGGCGGCGGCACCGAGATCGCCCGGGCCGTGAGCGAGACCCTGCGGGACGACCACCGACGGGTCATCATCCTCACCGACCTGCAGACGTTCGGCAACGTCATGCACGGCTACCACATCGGTGACGTCGACGCCTCGGCGCCCCGCGGCGTGCCGATCTACGCCTTCAACGTCGCCGCCTACACGGCGTCCGCGCTGCCGACGCAGCCGGGCACCAACCGCTACGAGCTCGGCGGCCTGACCGACGCGACGTTCGGCCTGATCCCGACCCTCGAGGCCCGGCAGGCGGGGCGGTGGCCGTGGGAGGGGTGAACCCCCGGTGCTCCACCTGGTGCGCCGGTGGCTGCACGTTCCCGAAGTGCCAGGTCCTGCCGCCCCTGCGACGACGACACCGCCGCGGTCGACACCGTCGGTTGGGGTTCTGGCTCTGGCTGCTGCGGCGAGCGAGCCGCTGGTAGGGAAACCTCAACTAGTGGTATGATGGTCTCAGCGTAGAGACGGTGGGGTCGGGTCAACCCGGCCCCATCGTCGTGTCCAGGGTCAGGTATCGAACGGTAACGTTGATCTCAGCTGAGAAAACCAGTGCGATGATACTATCGCACCATGGTGGAGCCCGTAAGATCGACCGTTCGGGAGCGGCTGAGCGCCGCGGTCACCGACGCCGTCACCCTCGTCGACCGCCTCGACGCGATCATCGCGACGCCCACGAGCCGCCTCGGCGGCCGCGGTCGCACCGGTCGGATCGACCACTCGCAGCCACCGTGGAACGCCCCCGTCGCCCACCTCGTTCTCGAGATCCACGCGACGGCGCGTTACCTCGAGAACGACCTGCGCGACCTCGCTGGCATGAGCTGGCTGCGGCGCGGTGGGGACGACGCGAACACGATCTTCGCCCTGCGAGCGATCGTGAGCCTCGCCGAGGCCATCCACGACGACTGGCTCTTCGAGCCGGCCCGTGAGCTGGGCGGCTGGTGCGCGCGCTCCCTCATCGTCCTCGGCGAGCGGGACCTGCCTCAACGGCTTCCCCGAAACGTCGGCCAGGCGGAGGCACGGTGCCCCTACTGCGGCCAGCTCACCCTGCGCTTCTGGTCCAGCCGCGGTGAGGTCCGGTGCGTCAACCCGGGTTGCCGCGACGGCGACGACCGCCGCCCGGTCGCGCGCATGGACTACTCGCCGGTCATCCAAGGCTGGGTTCTCGCCTGGCGTGACGGCAGCGTTGGGCTTCCGCCGCCCACCATCGACGACGTCAACGTAGGGATCGCATCGTGAGTGATGAAGACAAGATCAGCCAGCCGCGACGCGGCTGGTCCTCCAGGGACCTCGAGGTCGTTCCCCTGCTCGATCCCAGATACTGGTCGGTGTTCGACGCGGCCAGCCTGCTCGGGCCGCCGAGGCTCACCGAGGGCCAGGTTCGGAACCTGATCCACCTGGCAGGACTGGAGCCAGCGGGGAAGCGCCACAACGGGTCGAGGCGGCGACACATCCGGGTCTACCTGGCTGAGAACCTGATCGAGGCGTACGACAAGATCGCAGCCCTCACGGGCGTCGCGGACTGATTTGATATTAATCGTACCTCAACTGTTTACTTGATCTTCAATGGTTGGTAGGTTTTGGACCGCAAGCACCGGTTGATGGCAACGTCCGTTGTGACGAGGTATACTATCGCCAAGAGGTGACCTGTCTCACGAGACACGGAAGCCGGTGGTTGCGGTCAGCACCCCAGCGCGTCGATGGCGACGTCCGCGGGTGACGCCTCAACCTAGGAGACCGAATGTCTGCCTCTTCCCTCGGGAAGACCCTCAACGCGGTTGGCGCGATCGCCGTCGCCGCGATCTCAACAGCCGCGCTCGCCCCCACGGCGAGCGCGACCGCTCGGAACTCGGAACCGGAACGGACGATCACCATCATTGAGGACCTGAACCACGTGCGGGTCATTCCGCACGAGGTCTCGCCCCCGCAGCCAACGCACCACGTGGTTCAGTCGGGTGACACCCTCAGCTCCCTCGCTCGGGACCTGCTCGGTGACCCCGCCGCGTGGCCCGCCATCTGGCAGGCCAACCAGGCGACCCTGACCGACCCCGACCTGCTCCAGGTCGACCTCGACCTGACCATACCGCCGCCGGGCACCCCGGTGCCGCCCGCCCCGGCTCACCGGTCACAGCAGGCGACGACGCAGCCCACCGTCGCGAGCCGACCGGTGTCGACCGCCAGCTCCGCGCCCGCTCCCAGCGCGCACACCGGCATCAACTGGGACGCCATCGCGGCCTGCGAGGCCGGCGGCAACTGGCACATCAACACCGGCAATGGCTTCTACGGCGGCCTGCAGTTCACGTACAGCACGTGGCTCGGCTACGGCGGCGGCGCCTACGCGTCCCGCGCCGACCTCGCCACTCGCGAGCAGCAGATCGCGATCGCGGAGAAGGTTCTCGTCGGCCAGGGCATCGGCGCCTGGCCGGTCTGCGGCCGTCGCGGCTAGGGGTCGCGACGGCTCAACGGGACAGCCCCACCTCTCCACCCCCGGGAGGTGGGGCTGTCCTGTGTCAACTGAACGACCAACGAGGAGGCCCGGTGAGCGACCGCAACGGTGACGACCAGCTCCTGGTCCCCCTGCCCATCGGCCCCGTCGACAGCTACGGCCGCGCCCGTGACTCCGAGGCCGCGCGCCTCAAGGCGCTCGGTTGGTCCCTCGAGCAGATCGCGGTACGGCTCGAGCTGTGGGTCGACGGCAAGCGAGAGAGCGGTCCCTCACCGGACCGCGCCGGCGCCGCGGTCAAGCGAGCCATGGCTCGCGCCGTGCGGTTCGCCGCGGATGAGACCCGGGCGCTCGAGCTGCAGAGCTACGACGAGCTCGAGGCGATCTGCTGGCGCGAGTTGCAGGCCAACCCCCGCCTCGTGCAGCAGGGTCGGATCATCGTCGACGAGGAGGGGTTCGCGGTCCCGGACAAGCGCCTCCTGATGGAGATCGTCGACCGCATCCTCAAGATCAAGGAACGGCGCGCGCGGCTCCTCGGGCTCGACGCGCCCACCAAGGCCGAGATCCTCACCGTCGACAGCGTCGACGCGGAGATCGCGAAGCTCGAGGCGGAGCTCGCCGAGGCCAAGCGGATCAACCTGACCTAACGATCTAGGTTGACTTCAGGTCAACAGCGGGGGTGAGCACCGTGGTCGACACCCTCCTGGAGGTCAAGCTCGACAAGCTGCGCCGCCTCCGCGAGCTGCAGCAGAAGAAGACCGACATCGACAACGGTGACGGTCACAAGCGCACCTGGCGCGAGACCGCCCGACCCGACCAGCTCGAGCCCGAGGGAAACTGGTTCGTCTGGCTGATCCTCGCCGGCCGCGGCTGGGGCAAGTCCCGCACCGCCGCCGAGCTCATGGCGGAGAAGGCCCGGCGATACCCCGGCTGCCGCATCGCGCTCGTCGCCCGCACCATCGGTGACACCCGAGACACCATGATCGAGGGCGACTCGGGGCTGCTCAACTGCTTCAAGCAGACCGAGCTCCGCGGCGGCAAGATCAACGGCGCGTGGAACCGCTCCCTCGGTGAGCTCTATCTCGAGAACGGCAGCAAGTTCTTCACGTACTCCGCGGAGAAGCCCTGGCAGCTCCGCGGCCCGCAGTTTCACTTCGGGTGGGGCGACGAGTCCTGCTTCTGGGCCGACGCTCACAAGGGCACCGCGGCCGACACCACGTGGTCCAACCTGACCATCGCGACTCGCCTTCCCCGCCGCCCCGACTGGCCGCTCGACTACGTGAGTCGGATCGTCGTCGCCACCACGCCCCGCCCCGTGGCTCTGCTTCGCGTCTCCGACACGAAGCTCGCGACGCCGGGGCTCATGCAGCGCGATAACGTCATCGTCACCCGCGGCCGCACCGTCGACAACCTCGAGAACCTCAGCGACAGCTACAAGGCCAACGTCATCGCCCCGATGCTCGGCACGCAGCTCGGCCTGCAGGAGCTTGACGCCGAGATCCTCGAGAATCGGGACAACGCCTTGTGGAAGCGCGAGTGGCTCGAGAACGACCGCCTACCCGTTGAGGCCCGCGAAAACCTCGACCTCGTGCGCGTCGTCGTCGGCGTCGACCCCTCCGTCACGAGCGGCGAGACCAGCGACCTCACCGGCATCGTCGTCGCGGCCGCGGACCGCGAGGGAAACGGCTACGTCCTCGCCGACTACACGATGCGCGGCACCCCACAGCAGTGCATGCGCCGCGCCGTGGACGCCTACCACGAGTTCGAGGCCGACCGGATCGTCGCCGAGGTCAACAACGGCGGCGACTACATCGGCACGGTCCTCCGCGCCGTCGACAACAACGTGTCGTTCCGGTCGGTGCGGGCGAGCCGCGGCAAGAACACCCGCGCCGAGCCCGTCTCCGCCCTCTACGAGCAGCACCGCATCCACCACGTGGGAATCTTCCCCCAGCTCGAGGACGAGATGTGCACCTGGGCGCCGGGTGACCCCGAGTCCCCGGACCGAATGGACGCCTGCGTCTGGGCGTTCTACGACCTCAAGGACCTCATCGGCGGCTCGTGGCTCGACGCCTACGGCGTCGTCAAGTGTCACCGGTGCGAGAAGCCGTTCACCAAGACCAGCGGCGGCGTCGCCCGCGACAAGTGCCCGCACTGCGGGGCCGGCATCGAGGAGGCCGCGTGACCCAACCGGCTCCCCTGCCCAACTTCTTCCAAGCCATCGCACCCATCGGCTCGCAGTGGGCGCAGAGCTACCAGGTCACCAACGACGACGGCTCCCTGACGAACATCACCAACAAGACGTTTGAGCTCGTCGTTCGCAGCAACCAGTCCGGCGCAACCGTCTTCCTCGTCAACAGCACCGCCTCCACGAGCGCTGGCACGATCACCGTCACGAGCAGCACGTCGACCCTGCAGGTCGTTCTGACCCCCACGGCGACCAACCTGCTCTCGGAGTACGGCGCGAGCTACACGCTCTGGATGGATCCCAACCTGAGTGACGCCACGGCGCTCGTCGCCGGCGTCTTCTACGGCCGCACGGTCGCGCAGCCCTAGGGAGGACCACGGGTGGTCAACGTCACCATCACGACCGCCGGCACCTCCGGCCCCCGCGGCACCGGCTGGCTGTCCGGTACCGGCGCGCCGTCCAACTCGCTCGGCTTCAACGGTGACTTCTACCTGGACACCTCAAACCCGTCGGTGTTCTACGGGCCGAAGGCGGCCGGCGTCTGGCCGGCGCCCACGCAGTTCACCAGCCAGAAGAACAACTTCACGGCAACGCGCAACCCAACGACCACCGATGACGCGTCGCAGGGCTACTCGATCGGCTCGATCTGGATCAACACCAGCACCTCGGCGTACTTCGTCGCCGAGAGCGTCACCGCGAACAACGCGGTGTGGTACCAGAACTACCAGCTGGGCACCACCTCCGGCAGCGCCGCCGCCGGCAATGACTCGCGCATCGTCAACGCACTCCAGAAGGCCAACAACCTCTCCGACGTCGCGAGCGTCAGCGGCTCGCGAGCCAACCTCGGTCTGGGTGGCGCGGCGGTGCTCAACGTCGGCACGACGGCCGGCACCGTGGCGGCTGGCGACGACTCACGCATCGTCAACGCGCTGCAAAACACCACGTTCACGGCCAAGGGTGACCTCGTCGTCGCCCTGAGCGCGAGCGCCCCGGTGCACCTTCCGATCGGCACCGACACGTACGTCCTGACCGCCGACTCGGCGCAGGCGACCGGCGTGAAGTGGGCGCCGGCAACGGGTGGCGGTGCGACGTACCCAATCTCCGGCTACGGGCTCCTGACGGCTAGCGATGACCCGGCCCTGTTCCAGAACGTCTCCGGTCTCGCCAGCGGCACCGTGTTCGGTGCGCGGTGCTTCGTGCCAGCCAACACCGCGCTGTCGACGCTCGTGGCGGCCGTCCGGACCGGTGGCACCTACTCCGCCTCCGCGGTGCCCAACCAACTGGGTATCTACAGCGACAGCGGCACGCAGCTGCAGGTGTCACCCAACGACAACAACCTGTGGAACCTCGCGGGCTGGACCAGCGGTGGCATCACCACGGTCGCCGCGCAGGGAACCGGCCGCTTCGTCTACATCCTCTACATCCTCGGTGGTTTCACGGGCGTCAACGTGCCATACGCCCTCGGCGCCAACGACCTCAACGCCCCGTGGCTCGGCCTCGGCGTCAGCAACGCCGGCAACCGTCGTTCGTTCTACCTCAACGGCCAGGCTGGCCTACCGGCGTCGTTCAACCCAACCAGCGTCGGCACCAACACCGGCTTCATCCCCCTCGTGGGGGCGTACTGATGACGATGCCCGGCGCGAGCCCCTCACCACACTCGCAGCTCGACCTCGCCGCGCTCGCCGCGGTCAGCAGCGCGCAGCGCCTGCTTGGCAGCCAGCCTCGCCTGCCGATCAGCCGAGCGGAGCGCGAGGAGCTCGAGAAGGTCGCCGCCGACGGTGGCCTCTGCCGCTTCTGCGCCGGCATCCACGCCGGCTCCTCAACCCCCGCGTGCCCCAGGCTCGCGAGCGGCAAGCTCAACGGCGACGGCGACGTCGTCGAGTTCACGTACTGGCCGACCTGGGACGCGAGCCGCGTGGTCTATCCCGAGGACGTCGACGATCCCAACGAGGAGACCGAGGAACCGTGAGCGGAGCCGACAGCAGCGCGCCTCCCGGCACGCAGCTCATCAAGTCGGGAACCTGGTTCGACAACGACGTCCAGGTGCGGCCGGGCACCGCCTTCACCTCGCAGCAGCACTACCTGCCGAACCTGTCGACCCAACCCGGCACACCGGATGGAAGCGTGGTCTTCGCGTACGGCGGCGGCCTGTTCGTCAAGGACAGCACCGGCGCCGTCTACACGATGCAGTCACCCTCGCTCGACCAGTCCGCGCCGACGCCGGGGGCGATCACCGAGACCTGCCACCGCTACACGGTCGGCGCGCCGAGCACCCCCAACAACGCCACCCTGTACCTCATGTCGATCACCCTCACCGCCGGCATGACCCTGAGCAACATCGGCTTCTGCACCGGCTCAACCTCCGGCGTCGGCCCCCTCAACTGGTGGGCCTGCATCCTCAACTCGTCCTATCAGCTGCGGGCCGTGACCGCGGACCAGCTGACGACGCCGGTCGCCGCGAACACGTGGTACAAGCTCGCGCTCGCCAGCCAGTACCAGTCTCGTACGACTGGTCAGCACTACATCGGGCTCATGTTCAACTTCTCCGGGACGAGGCCGAGTGTCCTCGCACCCACGTTCAGCCCCTCAGCTCAGTTCATCACCGGCGCCAACGTGCCGACGCCGCTGCTCGGCGGCACCAGCAGCACCGGGTTGAGCACGCCCGGAACCGTGGGAACGACCACCTACATCGCGCCCACCGCGATCGGCCCCACGTTCTACGCCTACTGCTCGTGAGAGGAGCCCCGTGACCCCACGTGACGAGCTCATGCTCAAGCTGCGCCTGATCAACGACGCGCAGGAGCGGGGCGCCACGTGGGCCGAGATCGCGAGGGCGCTGGGGTACGCGAGCGCGAAGGCGCTCAAGAACGAGGTCAAGGTCACGGCGCGACGACTGCAGCGCGAGCTTTGGGCCGAGGCTGAGACGGGGGTCACCGGTGGCGTCAACTAGGTCCATCCTGCGCGCCGCGCGGTACTCACCCGGCGGCGCCCGACCCACGCCACCGCCGCAGGGCACCGGCGCGATCTCACCGCTCGCGATGCAGCTGGCTGACCAGCACGGCTACGCCAACGCCTACGCCGGCTTTCTGCCGCGGCCAACCGCGACCTTCACGCAGGGCGCGTTCGGGCCGTTCAGCCCGATCTTGCCGGTGCCGGTCGACGAGCCGGATCCCGCGTCCGGCCGCGCCGACCCTCGCCGCGAGGAGTACCGCGTCGGGTGGAACCTCCCCGTCGGCACGCCCGGCTCGGAGGGCCTCAAGCTCGCTAGCTTCAGTACCCTGCGGACCCTCGCCGATCTCTACTCCGTGGCCCGGGCCTGCATTCAGCTTCGCAAGTCGGAGATCCGCGGCCTCGAGTGGGACATCCTGCCCACGCAGGAGGCCGCCAAGGCAAACCGCGGCGACAAGGCGTGGTTCAAGGATTTCGGTGAGCGCCGCGCCAAGGCCAAGAAGTTCTTCAAGCGGCCCGACCCGGACTACTACAGCTGGAGCACGTTCATCGACGCCTTCCTCGAGGAGGTGTTCGTGTTCGACGCCCTGTCCCTGTTCCTCCGGCCGAAGCGCGGCCGTGGCATGCGGAAGGGCCTGCTCGGCAGCGACCTCGACAGCCTGAACCTGATCAGCGGCCCGACCATCCGCCCGCTCTACGACATGCACGGCGGCTACCCGGCTCCGCCGGCGCCGGCCTACCAGCAGTACCTCTACGGCGTCCCCCGCAGCGATTTCATCAAAATGCTGACGGACATGGACATCCAGGATGGCGGCCTCCGCGGCAGCGAGGTCGGTCAGTTCCGGGGCGACCAGCTGCTGTATGTGCCGATGGTTCCTCGCCGGTGGACGCCGTACGGCTTCCCGCCCATCGAACGCGCGATGATCCCCGTTCTGTCCGGGCTGCAGAAGCAGGGCTACCAGCTCGACTACTTCCGTGAGGGCACCGTCCCGGCCGTCTACATGTCGCCCGGCGACGAGAACATGACGCCGAACCAGATTCGGGAGCTGCAGGACGCGCTCAACGCGTTCGCCGGCGACCCCGCCTGGCACCATAAGATCATTGTTCTGCCGCCGGGGACGAAGGTGGAGCCGCAGCGCGGCGTCCAGCTCGCCGACGCGTTCGACGAGATCGTCATGACCCAGGTCTGCATGGCGTTCGACATCATGCCCATGGAGCTGGGCATCGCCCCCAAGGTCAGCACGTCGATGTCGCCCGGCGCGTCCCACCAGATGGCGAAGATGGCCGAGAACGTGGGCGAGCGCAAGGCAACCAAGCCGACGCTCATGTTCATCGCGGACATCATCAACAACATCCTCGAGTACGTCTGTGGCCAGGACGACATGCAGTTCGTCTTCGAGGGCCTCGAGGCGGAGGAGGACGAGGCCCTCATCACCGACCTGCTCATCAAGCAGGTCGAGAACGGGCTGCGCAGCGTCGACGAGGCCCGCGACAAGCTCAACCTGCAACCGTGGGGCCTACCGGAGACGAGCGGCCCCGTCTTCCTCAGCAAGAACGGTCCCGTGCCGTTCGGTGCGGTCACCGCTGGCACGACCGACGAGCCCGGTGTCGGCGACCCCGGCCAGCTCTCCCTGTCGGGCCTGAAGCCGGAGCTGCCGGTCACCGCGACCGGCACCGCCCAGACCCAGAGCACCGGCCAGGCCGACGTTCCGACCCAGGCAGCGGCACCGCAGCACCCCGAGACGCCGGGTCACGCCTCGGCGACCGGCGACCAGAAGACGCCGCCGCGCTCCGCGGCCAAGCCGCAGGCCGCCGCGCCCGCAAAGAAGGCGGACGCGGCGTCCCTCGCGAAGGCCGTGAGCAGCGAGCTCGAGGCCTTGAGCCGTCACGTCAAGAAGGGCCGGCAGGTCAGCACGTGGGTGCCGCGGAACGTCAACCAGGCGGCGCTCGCTCGCATCGCTCAGCACCTGGCTGAGGGCCTGGAGATCGACGACGCGATCCGCGTGGTCAAGGCGACCCGCCGCGTGGTCAGCCTCAACGGTCAGGAGAGCTGGATCGACTCGGCCGTGCCGCTCAACGCGGCCGGCGGCGGCGGTCGATCCCCGGTCCGGCACCTGGGAGACGGCACCGAGGTGCCCGGTGGGGTCCCGGGAGGCACGGCCGGGGGTGAGCCCCCACGGTGGACCTCACAGCCGCCCAACGGCTACATGGGTGGCTTCTACGATGGTTCCGACCGATCTCAAGCGCATCACCCCTCCGGCGGTCGCGACGACCGGGTACCCCTGACCCAGGGCCACCAAACCGACGTCGACGCGCGACCCACTGGCTACTGGCCGCAGGGTGGCCACGGCGCCGGCCAGGCCGCGATCAGCGACGTTCCCGGTGACGTGAACGACCGGGGCCGCGCGCCGAGCGTGAGCGATCTCGGCAAGCGCGTCAAGGTGTCCAAGGAGTCGGTTCACTACCGGCCGGCTGAGAGCCGCGCTCGATCCTGCGGCACCTGCGTGATGTTCCACCTCGACACCCACGAGTGCGACCTCGTGTGGGGCTCGATCGACCTGATCGACGTGTGCGACCGGTGGGAGGGTCGCACCGCGACCAAGGGCGCCTGCGTCGCCGCCGGGCTCGCGGTGCGCGCCGCCGACACCGGTCGCGTGCTCATGCTGCAGCGCGCGGTTGGTCCCACGCACTGCCCCTGCGGTCTGCCGCTCGCGTGGGGGCTGGACAGCGGTGACTGGTGGTCCCACGCCGACGGCTCCATCAGCCACGACGTGCCCTACGGTGACCAGAGCGTGTCCGACCTCGTCGGAACTGAGCCGCCCGACCGGGCCGCCGGCACGTGGGAGTTTCCCGGCGGCTGCCTGGAACCCGGTGAGCAGCCGCGCAGCGCCGCGGTTCGGGAGTGGCAGGAGGAGACCGGCTGCGTCCTCCCCGTCGGGCGGTTCGTTCCCGGTTGGGGAACGGAGAGCGGTCGCTGGCTGGGCTTCGTCTACGAGGTTGCGTCCGAGGCCGACGTGCCGATCTTCGACGGCCGCGACCGCGTCACCAACCCCGACGACCCCGACGGGGACCAGGTTGAGGCGCTCGCGTGGTGGGACCCGGCTCACCTGGTCGACAACCCCTCGGTTCGCGCCGAGCTCCGTGACGACCTGCAGCTCGTGCTCAGCGCGCTGGGTCGAGACACCTACCTGGATGGGACGCGATCGGCGACCGCCGACGAGGTCGCGGCCTTGATGAGCCGGAACTTCAGCGCTGAGGGCTACGCGTGGGTTGACGACGCGAGGTGGGTTGGCCCCACCGACGTCCCCACGAGCCTGCTCGACTTCAGCAACGAGGCTCGGTGGGCGGCTCACCACGAGGCCGCCGCCGTCGACCGCTTCGTGGAGCGACTGAGGGCCGGCGAAACCCTGCACCCCGCGATCCTCGTCGACACCCCCGGTGACCCCAAGCTCAAGGTGATCGACGGTCACCACCGCGCCCTGGCCGCCCAGCGCCTCGGCAAGCCCCTCAACGCGTACGTCGGCACCGTCCACTCCGTGGTCGGGCCGTGGGACGAGGCGCACTCGTTCCAGATTCACCACGGCAGCGATCACCTCAACAAGACGACGGACTGACGGAAAGGAAGCCGTGTGGCCGCAACCCTCACCCCCGACGGCGAGCTGACCTACTTCTCGTTCCCCATCGAGAAGACCGAGGAGACGGCCGACGGCGACCTCATCGTCTACGGCAAGGCCACCGACGGCACCGTCGACAGCGACCTGCAGATCGTCGACCAGGACTGGTCCGCGAAGGCGATCCACGAGTGGCTCGAGACCGGCGGCAACGTGCGGGTGCAGCACCAGGCTCGCCGGGACCCGGCCGGCAGGGGCCTCGAGGTGGAGGCGACCCCCGACGGGCACTGGGTCAAGTCCCTCGTCGTGGAGCCCGTGGCCAAGGAGCTCGTTCGCAAGGGCGTCCTGACCTGCTACTCGGTGGGCATCACGCACCCGGACATCGTGCCGGACCCCACCGGCAAGGCCATGAACGGCATCATCCGCGGCCGCCGCGACGGCCTCACCAAGATCAGTGAGATCAGCCTCGTCGACCGCGGCAGCAACTTCAACTCGAAGTTCCAGCTCGTGAAGGCCGCCGGCGCCGACGGTGACCCCGAGTTCGTGGGCAAGATGCTGGGCGACGTCACCGAGATCGTCGTGAAGCGCGGCGTCACGTACGAGGGTGAGCGCGTCACCCCGGCCGACGTCGCTAAGGCACTCACCGGTCACGAGGGCGTCGTGAAGCGCGACGTGGACCCCAACGTGGGTGGCGGCACCGATCGCGACGCGATCCCCGCCGGTGACTTCGCGGGCACCGACCGCTCCTTCCCCATCGTCACCCCTCAGGACGTGCACGACGCCGCGACCTCGATCGGCCGCGCCGGCGACGACAACAAGTCGCCCGAGGACCTGAAGAGCAGCATCATTCGCATCGCCCGACGCAAGGGTGCCGCCTTCGTGGCCCGGCTCCCCGAGAGCTGGAAGAAGGAGCTCGGCATGAGCGACAGCGAGAAGGTGATCGACGTCGACACCGTCGAGGACGACGTCACCGAGGCGAAGACCATGGACGAGCCGGACGCCACGAAGGACGAGGAGCCCGACGAGGCGAAGGCCGGCTCCACCGGTGGCGGCAGCGGCACGAGCGGCGGCAGCGCCGGCGCGGGTGAGGCCGGCGGCGGCACCGCCGGTGCCGGGACCGGCGGCGCCGGCAGCGCCAAGGCCGACGACGAGGACGAGAACGAGACGGAGAAGTGCGACGACGGCGAGAAGGCCGTCGAGCCGACCGTCGAGAAGGTCGTCACCGTCGAGAAGAAGGACAAGGTCATGTGCCCCGGCTGTGGGGCGAACCTGCACGCCGAGCACAACTTCTGCCCCGAGTGCGGCGGCAAGCTCAAGGGCGCGCTCGCGGTCAAGAAGAACCACGACTTCACGTGCCTCGGCTGCGGCTACCAGCTCGACAAGGGCGAGAAGTTCTGCCCGTCCTGCGGCAAGGCCCACCCCGGCTACCTGCCGGAGGCGGACAGCAAGGTCAAGGCCGCCGGCGGTGAGAACGGCGACGGTGGGGATGACGACGAGGCCACCGGCGGCAAGATCCGGGCGAGCCACAAGGGCAAGAAGGTGAAGGCCGAGAAGAAGGCGACGCCCACCGACGGCGTCGAGGAGACCGAGGACGCCGACCCGGTGCCGGCGCACCGCGAGCCGGACGGCCCCGCGATCGAGGCCCTCGAGCACGACGCGAAGCTGCCCACCGTTCCCGACTCGAGCGTGAAGACCGCGGACCTCATCTTCCCCGGCGACCACGAGGGCTCGGCGTCGATGCGGCTGAAGATGCTCAACGTTCCCGCGGACTACGGCGTGCTGCACGACCTGACCTGCCCGTGCTTCCACCCAGACGACGTCGCGAAGAGCTACCCCAGCTACGACCTGTCCAGCCTCGACCCGAACCACTGGCAGCGCAAGGCCTTCGAGATGGCCGCGTCCGCGCCGCTCGACCAGGCCCGCAAGGCGAACGACCTGTGGCAGCACGTGGTCACCCTCAAGGGAACCGACCCGCGCTACCTGCTCGAGGCGAAGTCGGAGCTGTACAAGGAGTTCCGCGACGCGAACCCCGGTCCCGGCACCTTCCCCGCCCCGGGCTCGATGAACGGCCGCTCCTACAACCGTCCGCTCGTCACGGCCGGTCACGAGGCCGCGTCGCCGGGCCACGGCGGCCCCAACACCGCGCCCAACCCGTTCGGGTCGATCTCCGCGGCGCAGTTCAACCACGGCTACCTCACCGCGGGTCGCGCCTCCGAGACACCCGCGAGCGGCAGCAACCCGATGCGACCGGTGAGCCCACCGTCGGTGACCGGCGTCCCCACCCGCACCTACTACACCAACGCGATGAAGGACAACGCGCGGCAGGCCATGCTGGCCATGCACGACCACATCGCGCAGACCTTCCCCGACCTCTGCCCAACCGCGCCCAGCGGCAGCCCCTACGGCGGCTCGCTGCCGGGCTCTCGTCCGGTGCCGGTGGGGGTCGGCGGCCCAGCACCGCACGGTGCCGGTGCGGCCAAGGCCGCCAAGCCCAAGAAGGTGAGGGTCGAGGCCGCGGCGACCGAGGTCGTTGAGGCCGAGAAGACCGTCACGACCGAGGTCACCAAGGCCGTCACCCTCGACCTCGTGACCGTCCAGGAGATGATCACGAAGGCCGTCGCCGACGTCAACGCGGCCCGAGACGCCGAGGTCGCCGACCTTCGGAAGGACCTCAAGAAGACCCGCAAGAAGCTGGAGGCGCTCGCCGAGCAGCCGGACCCGGTGGGTCCCTACCGCGGCGTCGCGTTCGACCAGATCAACAAGGCGGTGGCACCGGAGGTGCTGCCGTCCGTGAGCCGCGCGGAGCGCGCTCAGGAGTCCGTGTTCCAGGCACTGCACCACCAGTGGCGGAACGACCCCGACCCGATGCAGCGGGAAGTTGCGTGGCGGGAGCTGAAGAAGATGACCGGTTTCAAGTAGATCACAACCGCTAACCGCTGCTTTCCGGAAGGGAACCACCGTGGCTGCACTCCTCGAGGGCGCCGACACCCAGACGCCCACGGACATGAACGAGCTCAAGGCGGGCCTGCAGGACACCGTCTCGCGCTGCAACACCACCGGCGACGCGATCAAGGCGCAGCTGCCGAACCTGGTGAAGGGCGCCGGCCTCGCGACCATCGGCTCCAACAAGCCGCTGGAGGACCAGGCCGACATCACCTACCGCGCGCACCAGGCCGCCCTGGACCTGCGCACCGCGACGATGCAGGGCTACCAGAACCGTAGCTCGGTCGTGAAGTCCATGAACCAGGGCTTCCTCAACCAGTTCGGCAACCTGAAGACGGCGCTGACCGCGCCGTCCATCGGGGAGCAGATCGGCCAGCTGCTGCAGGGCATCCCCGGCGCGGACAAGAGCTTCACCGCCGGCAACCTCGGCATCGGCAGCATCTACGGCCTCGTGCCGTTCGACCTGCTCGCGCCGTCCCGACTGATCTACCCCGTCTACACCCTGTACCGCAACAAGTTCCCCCGTCCTGCGGGTCAGGGTCTCAGCCGCATCGAGCGCGTCTTCACTGGCATCAGCGGCTCCCAGACCGGCGGGCAGGGCGTCCTCGACATCTCGATCGACGAGCTGGTCACGTCCGGGGGCTCGTTCAGCTCCTGGCCGCTGAACCTGCCGCCGTCGGGTAGCCAGACCGAGGTCACCCTCAACGTGCCCTACCGGTTCTTCGGCATCACCGAGCAGCTGTCCTGGCTGGCCCAGTTCAGTGGCCAGGGATTCGAGGACGTTTCGGCCCTCGCGAACCTCATCCTCCTCCAGGAGATGATGCTCGGCGAGGAGTACCAGATGATCGCGGGCACCTCGATCAACCTGGCCGCGCCGGCCGCGCCGACCATCACGCTCCGGACCGCGGGCAGCAACGAGACCGCGTTCACCACCGGCACCCTGACCGTCGAGATCACCGCCGGCAACTACTGGGGTGAGACCGCCCCGTCCGTGGCGAGCAACAGCGTCACCGTCGGCGCCGGCCAGGTCGTGGACGTGACCATCCCCACGGTCGCGGGCGCGCTGTTCACGAACATCTACACCAACAACGCGAGCGCCGGCTACTTCCTGCAGCAGGCTCAGGTCGGCGGCACCCGCTTCACCCTGCAGGGCACCGCCGCGACCACGGTCGCCGTCCCGGCCGCCGACACCGGCACCGGCAAGGGCACCCGCATGGAGGGCGTCATCCCGACGCTCGCCGGCGTGTCGGCCAACGCTGGCATCTACCCGTCCGGCTGGCAGGGCGGCTACGTCAACAACGCGGTCGGCTCGACGCTGAACTACAACGTCATCAACACGACCCTGAAGGCGCTGTGGGACAGCTCGTCCAACAACCCCGGCGCGTTCAAGGCCGACCCGGCCGAGCTGCTCAGCTCGGCGACCGACATCGCGAACCTGTCCGACGACGTCATCGCGCAGGGCTCCGCCACCAACTACCGTCTGTTCATCCAGCAGTCGGAGACCGGTGGCATCCAGACCGGTGCCGCGGTCGACGAGTTCCGCAACCCGTTCACCCGCTCGATCATGAAGATGGTCGTTCACCCCTGGTACAAGCAGGGCAACGCCGACCTCATGACCTACCAGCTCCCGCAGACGTGGACGAACGTCGCGAACGCCTGGGAGATGACCACGGTCCAGGACTACGTGTCCATCGCGTGGCCGGTCATCGACGCCACCTTCCGCTACAGCATCTTCCTGTACGGGGCGATGGTGGCTCACGCGCCGCAGTACTCCGCGCACCTGGCCGGCCTGCAGAAGACCAGCACCACTCCCTACACGTGATCGGTCGCGCGACGGCTCTCACGAGCCGTCGCGCCTTCCTCGACCTTCGTCCTCGAAAGGAACGAAAGTGGCAATCTTCGAGGGGGACTACCCCCAGCTTCAGAACACCACGGTCAGCGTGTCGGGTGCCACCCAGGTCTTCGCCGTCACCGGCGGCAACGTCAGCCACGGCGGCAAGAGCTACACCTGGAACTTCCAGACGTCCACGCCGGCCCAGCAGGCCTACACCGTGATCAACACGGGGCCGAACACCGCCTACCTGGGTGCCTCCGGCATCACCGCCACGGCCGCGGGCATTCAGCTCAACCCGGGCGAGCAGCTGACCGTTCAGGGCCTCGTCAACAACCTGTACGCCGCGGTCGCCAACGGGCAGTCCGCGACCATCCTCGCCGCGCTGGCGTCCAACCCGTCGGTGGTGTGACGTGGCCAGCCGTTCCATCTACACGCCCGTGGGAGCGGCGCCGGTCCAGGTCTACACTCCCGCGAGCGTCGGCAGGCCACACGTCGTGGTCTTCAACGCCGGGCCGTCGACGGTGTACGTCGGCGGTGCCGGCGTCACCGCCTCGAGCGGCCTCGCGCTGCCGCCGCAGACGGAGCTCAGCTTCGCGAACGGCGTCAACGCGATCTACGCGGCCGCGGGCGGCGTCACCGTCAGCGGCACGGCGACGACCAACCTGACCGCGGCGGCAACCGGCGGCCTGACCAGCAACATCAGCGTCGGCACGACGGCGAACTTCGCGGCCGGCAACCTCGTGCAGGTCGGCACCGGTGGCACCAGCGAGGTCGGCACCATCGCGTCGATCCCGGACAGCACTCACCTCACGCTGGCCGCGGCGGTGGTCTACGACCACCGTGCCGGGGCCGCCGTGGCGGTGGTGACCGGGGCCTCGACGGGAACCGTGAAGACGGTCGCGGGAACGTCGTAGCCGTGGCCGTCATCACGAACGTCGCGATCCCCGTGAGCGGAAGTGGGGTTCTCCTGGTGTCCGCGCCGGGGGACGTGTACGACCTGGTCATCAGCAACAACGCCGGCGCCGTCGTGTTCCTCGGCACGAGCAGCCGGGTGTCGTCGAGCAACGGTTGCCCCATCCCCAACGGTCAGTCCATCAAGCTGACCGGTCAGGGAGCCGGGTCGACGACGGACCTGTACGTCACGGTGGCCAGCGGTGCCGTGTCGGGCACCGTTGGCTACGTTCTCACGACACCTCGATAACAGCCCGACGGCATCTCGTCTCCGCCATCTTGGTACGCGATATAGTGAAGCCGACGGGAGAGCCGTCGCTTCAATCCCGAGCTGGGAGCGTCGCGTGACAGGTCCGGAGACGAGTGCCGCCGGCGCCGTGGTCAATCTCATCTGCGTCAAGGTCGCGTGGCGAGGCCGCACGATCCCCAGCGTCGAGCACCCGTTTCACGTCATCGAGGTCAACCCGGAGCCGGCGCACCCCAAGGGGCGCAAGGGCCTCGTGCTCGCCTCCGCGTGGCGACAGATGGCGACCCCCGCGGACGTCGGCATGCTGCTGCTCGACTCGGACGTCGCGATCGAGCCCACCGACCTGGGAGCGATGATCTCTCACGTGGGTCGAGACACCACCTCGGTGTGGACCGCCCCCGCGAAGCTGTGGCCGCGCTCGACCCACCTGCCGAGTTGGGTCTGGGGTCACCGCAAGGAGCCGTCACCGGGAGCCACCGGACAGGACACGATCAGGCTCTGGCAGACCGACGTCGACGACCCCGACTGGTTCACCTTCTGCTTCACCTACCTACCGCGGCGACTCGTGGATGCGGCGGTGATCGAGGGCCTCAAGGAGTGGCACTACCCCTACGTGGACCTGAACATGCACCGTCTCGCCAAGCGCCTCGGGATCCCGGTGAGGGTGGTTCGCGGTGACTGCCACCCGAAGCACATCAACTTTTAGCGAATCGAGGGCGACGATGGCTCAGGTGACCGCGAAGGTCAAGTGTAACAGCAAGAAGATCTGGGGCAGCGAGGGCGCCGCGTTCGAGTTCGGTGTCGACTACGCCGACGGCCGCAACAAGGCGTGGGCCGCCGCGACCCCCACGCTGTCGGTCAACATCTCCGTCAAGGACGCCAACCTGTTCGAGGTCGGCAAGGCGTACACTCTGACCTTCACCGTCGATGATGAGGTCGACGAGTGAGCGTCCGCGTCAACCTCCCGCCGGGCTGCGACGGCCTCAACATGGAGGACGGCACCCGGTACACGCGCAACAGTCGCGGCAGCGTCGAGGTCTCGGACCGCCACGCGACCGCGGTTCAGAAGCAGGTCGGCGGCGAGGGCGGCCTCGCGTTCGCCGGCGGCTTCCGCGGCTTCCTCGGAACCAAGCGCGGTCGCTGGTGCGTCGCGTGCGCTCGACTGTGGAACGCGTGGAGCCACGAGTGCCCCAGGTGCGGTGAAGCCACCGTCACGGAGGATGACGAGTGAGCGTCAAGGTCTACGCACCGTGGTCCCGCGAGGTGGTCGACGCCCTCGACGCCTTTCAGCGGCGCGGCCACTTTCACCCGTTCACGTGTGGGATTGACTCGGACCACGGCCCCCTGATTCCTGTTCTCAACGGGTGGGTCTGCCGCGAGAGCGACTGTCGGTACACCCAGAACTGGGCCCACGCGTTCATGGTCAGCCGATACCCCGACCAGGACGGTGATTGCGGTGAGATCACCGTCACGACGGATGGCTCGTGGTGGCAGTGGATCAGGCACAGCTGGGAGACGCGCGGCCGTTGGGTGCCCCGTGAGCCGGTGAGAACGGTCAGCGAGCCGTGACCCGCGTCTTCGGCTGGCTCTGCGACCACAGCGGCTGCGGCTACTATCGGGTCAAGCAGCCGTTCAACGCGCTCAAGGCCCGTGGCTACGACGTCTTCTACGATGGCAGCATGCCCGCGGACGTCGCGCTCGGCAACGTCGACGTCGTGATCGCGCAGCGCGTGGTCCTCGAGGGACCCACGGAGTGGATCCAGAGGACGGCCCGCAAGGGCAGTGTCAAGGTCGTTCTCGAGTTCGATGACGACCTATGGAACATCGAGGGCTCGAACGCGATCGCGCACAATTTCTTCAAGCCTGAGATGCAGGAACGAGCCAAGCGGAACCTCGCGGTCGCCGACGTCGTGACGACGACGACGGATCACCTCGCGAACCGGCTCAGCGAGTACACCACCGCGCCCATCGAGGTGATCCCGAACCACGTCTCGAGCTGGCTCATCGACCACGAGCGGGAGCACGTCAGCGACCGCGTGACGGTCGGCTACGCGGGCAGCGCCACGCACGTCGGTGACTGGACCGAGCTCAGCAGCGAGCTGCGGCGGTTTCTCACTCGCGTGCCCCAGGCGGAGCTGCACATCATGGGTCACAACCTCGTCGAGAAGTGGCCCAAGAACCTGTGGCGCCACTCGGAGTGGCACGGCGAGATCGACGACTACCTGCGGTCGATCGACTTCGACCTCGGCCTCGCTCCCCTACGGCCGTCGTTGTTCAACAAGTCAAAGTCGGCGCTGAAGGCGATGGAGTACGGCGCGCTCGGCATCCCCATCATCGCGTCGAACTGCGGCCCCTACGCGGATTACGTTCGTCACGGCGAGACCGGCTTCCTGGTGGACCGACCGCACGAGTGGGCGATCTACCTGCGCGAGCTGCTCGGTGACGCGCGGCTCCGCGAGAAGATGAGCGCGCACGCCCGCAGCTACGTCGCTGCGAATAGCCTGATCGAGGACAACCTGTGGCGGTGGGAGAGGGTGCTGCTGACGTGAGCAAGCGGGCGCTGGTCACCGGTCATCAGGGCTTCATCGGCCGTCACATGCTGAACCGACTGACCGCCCTCGGCTACTCGGTCACCGGCTTCGACGTCCGGGACGCCTACCGCGTCGACGCCCGCGACTTCTTCCGCTTCAACTCGCGGCACTACGACCTCGTCATCCACTGCGCCGCCGTGGTCGGTGGCCGCACGACGATCGAGGGCGCGCCGCTGAGGGTCGCCGTCGACCTCGCGATCGACGCCGAGCTCTTCCAGTGGGCGCTGCGAACCCAACCCGGCGCGGTCGTCTACTTCTCGAGCTCCGCTGCCTACCCCACGAACCTGCAGGGCCTCTCGCCGCGGGCGTGGGAGAACGACCTCATGCGCGGCATGCCGTTGATCGAGAAGTGGATCAACCATGAGGATGACGCGTTCGGCAGGCCCGACCTCACCTACGGTTGGGCCAAGCTGACCGGCGAGGTGCTCGCTGAGCACGCACGAGCCGCTGGCCTGCGGGTCCACGTGTTTCGACCGTTCAGCGGCTACGGCACCGATCAGGACCTCGACTACCCCTTCCCGTCGTTCATTCACCGGGCCCTGCGTCGAGATGACCCGTTCGAGGTCTGGGGCAACGGGGAGCAGCTTCGCGACTTCATCCACGTCGACGACGTTGTCGGCGCGGTCCTCGCCGCGGTCGATCAGGGCTTCACCGACACCGTCAACCTGTGCACCGGCCGCGCGACGTCGTTCAACGAGCTCGCGCGCCTCGTCACCACGGCGGCCGGCTACAGCCCCCAGCTCAAGCACCTCACCGAGGCGCCCGTGGGGGTCACCAGCCGCGTCGGCGACCCCACCGAGATGCTCAAGTTCTACGCTCCCAAGGTCACCCTCGAGGACGGCATCAGCCGTGCGTTAAGGTCACTGGTATGACCGATCTCACCGTTCTCGTGCCCACCCGAGGCCGCGTCGCGAACGCGATCCGCCTCGCGGAGGCGATGACCGCGCTCAACCGCGCCGACACGCAGCTCGTGCTCGGCGTCGACGCCGATGACGAGGACCTCGACGCCTACCGCAAGGCCGCGCCGGTCACCGTCGTTGAGCCCGCGGGACCCGGCATGGTGGGCGCGCTCAACCAGCTCGTCGCGCGACACGCCGCGGACAGCACCTGCCTCGCGTTCCTCGGCGACGACCACGTGCCGCGCACCGAGGGCTGGGACGCCCGGCTCGTCGACGCGATCGCTCTCATGGGCGGTGGCGTCGCCTACGGTAACGACCTCGTGCACGGGATCAACCTGCCCACCGCGGTCGCGCTCGACGCCCGGCTGGTTCAGGCCCTCGGCTACATGGCCCCGCCCACGCTGAGGCACCTCTACGTCGACAACGTGTGGAAGGACTGGGGCTACGGCCTCGGTCGGCTCGCGTACCTCAACGACGTCGTCATCGAGCACCTGCACCCCATCGTGGGCAAGGCCGAGAACGACGAGCGCTACCAGGCCGTGAACACGGGAACCATGTTCAACCGCGACCAGGCGGCCTATCAGACGTACTGCGTGACCCAGCTCAACGACGACCTCGCGACGATGAGGAACGCCCTGTGACCCGCGTTCGGTTGCGTCCCAAGCACTCCGACGCCGAGCTCGCCCGGATCTACGCGACGCCGCACAACCACACGCGCTGGGCCGATCACCTCGTTCGCGTGCGGGTCACCGCCGAGCTCGCGCAGTGGGTCATTGACCAGCACGGCTGCACGTCCGCCGCCGACCTGTCCTGCGGCGACGGTGCGATCCTCGAGTCGCTTCGGGGCGTGACCAAGAGCTTCGGTGACTACGCGCCCGGCTACCTTCACGTGGGGCCGATCGAGGAGACCCTCGAGGAGCTCGGCGGGGTCGACCTCTTCATCTGCTCCGAGACGATCGAGCACCTCGACGACCCCGACGCGGTCCTTCGTCGGATCCACGGCCGCGCCCACCACCTCATCGTGTCGACCCCCATCGATGAGGCAGACGACGGCAACCCTGAGCACTACTGGGGGTGGGGCGTCGACGACGTCAAGGCGATGCTTCGCGGCGCCGGCTGGGAGCCTCACTCAACCATCGAGCTCAAGCTGCGACCACACTTCACCTACGACTACCAGATTCACGCCTGCTGGCGGTCCCGGTGACCGAGTGGCAGCTGTTCGAGCCTGGAACGCTTCCCGAGTGGACCACGCCCGGCTGGTACGAGGATCGAGAGAGCGCCCCGCACGTGGACCAGGCGGAGCACCGGGGACGACTGGATCTCGCCTGCGACCTCGCGACGTACGCCATTCTGCGCCTCGGTGCCTCAACCGTCGTGGACCTGGGTTGTGGCGACGGTGGACTGCTGAAGCTGATCTCGGACCGCCTGGCTGAGGAGGCCGCGAGGGGCGAGATTGTTCTCCCCTGGACGGCGTGGGGCTACGACCTCGCGCCGGCCAACGTGGAAGCCGCACGATCGAAGCGAGGCCTCACCAACGTCTCCTACCTGGACGTGGTCACCGATCCTCGGTCGGTGACGTGGGGTGACCTCGCGATCGCGACGGAGATGCTGGAGCACCTGCTCGACCCGCACGAGTTCGTTCGACGGGTCGCGCGTCGCTCTCGCTACCTGGTCGCGTCGAGCCCCCACGTTGAGACCGACCGGTCACACTACGGGTACCACACCTGGGCGTGGGATCAGGACGGCTACCGGTCGCTGCTGGAGCAGGCTGGCTACGTGATCCTTCGACACGAGACGTGGTCGATGTTCCAGGTGGTTCTCGCGGTGAGGGGAGACGCGACGTGATGGCGGCAGGCAAGGGTGACATCACGGTCTGCGTCCCCACGATCCCACCGCGGCGAGACCACCTTCTCCGGGCCCTGCAGTCGGTCAGCACGCAGACCCTTCCCGCGTGGAACGTGTCGGTCGCGCAGGACGTCAACCACGCCGGTGCCGGCGTCACCCGGCAGCGGGCGCTCGACGCGGTCCGCACCGAGTGGGTCGCGTTTCTCGACGACGACGACGCGTTCATGCCCAACCACCTCGAGATCCTGTACTGCGCCGCGCTCGAGACGAACGCCGACTACGTCTACAGCTACTACATGGTGCGCGATGGCGCTAACAACGACCGGCCGGAGATCGACCCGCTCGGCCACCTCGGCCGACCGTTCGACCCCGCCGACCCGCACCAGACGACGGTCACCACCCTCGTTCGCACCGAGCTCGCGCAGGCCGCCCGGTTCACCCCGCCCGAGGCCGACGAGGTTGACGGGCAGGTCTACGGTGAGGACTTCCAGTTCACCGTGAACTGCTGCCAGCTGGGTGCGCGGGTGCACCACGTGCCCCGTCGGACATGGTACTGGTACCACCACGGTGTGGGCGCGCCCGGCGTTCAAGGAAACACGTCCGGTCGCGGTGACCGGTGGTGAGCCTGGACGGAAGCCCGTGCGTGCGCTATGGAAGTCAGGACGAAATCGTTCCGCCTTATACGCTAACCGATTTCATGAACGAGATCACCGAAGCGTGCAAAGCGGCGTGGGAAGGCGGACGCAACGAAATTTGCGTCATTCGGGTTCCAAATGGAATGTTTCCAAATGTGACTGAATGTCGCAATCCCATCACGCGATCGATCATCAAAATCGAGCGTGTCACCATGTTTGACACTGGTATGTGTGTATTGGCGGTGCCCCTTACAGGCATTCCGATTCGTACCGTTTGATTTAAAGGAGGAAGCATGACCCTGCACGCACGCAGCGACCTCATGGGGGTCGCCGTGTCGAGGGACCACGGGGGGTGTGGAGCCACGCACTCGCGTCCGGTGACCCACGGCTCACCGGTCAAGGTGTGGGTGCTGGACTGCCACGCCTGCGAGAACCACCTGCGCGGCGACCCGAACTGGGCGGTGGACCCGGAGGAGATCCCGGAGACCCCCGACGAGGTGCGCCTGCGCGAGAACCAGGAGAAGCGCGGCGAGAAGAACATCGCCTCGAGCCTGCAGGCCTCCATCGCCAGCCTCGCGTCCTCCCAGGAGGGCATGCAGAAGCTGATGGCGATCATGACCACGGCGTTCGCCGGCCTGAACCCGGAGGTCACGAAGGCCCTCACGGCCCTGACCGTTGAGCCGGTGATGCACGGAACGAGGGACAATCCCACCGGCATCGCATCGCCCACCCGAACGCGGGTCGACGCGCTCGAGGTCGAGCGCGCCGAGCTCGTCGACGACCTGCTCGAGGACGACGCGACGCCGGCCGACCCCAACGACGGTGGCGAGCAGGCTCAGGACCTCAGCAAGCTCACCGTCAAGGACCTGAGGCAGGTCGCGCGGAACCGCGGCCTGGCCGACACCGGCGTTCGCGCCGTGCTCCTCAAGCGGCTGACTCAGGCTGGATAGAGGGTGTCGAGGCGGGGCGTCTGCGGCCGGTGTGGCACCATCCGACGAGGCAGACGCGCCGCCTCCACCCAACCGTTCACTCAGTGCGTGAGTTGCCAGACCCCGCTCTGCGTCAAGCACGCGATCTGGACCACCGACCGCGACGGCTACCTGTGCCGTAAGTGCAAGCCCAAGAGGACGGTGATCACGTGACGCTGCCCGTTGGACCCCTCACCCCCTACGTCACGCCCGAGCTGCTCACGTCCGCGCCCACCGGCATCTCGTGGTCCACGATCCCACCAGGCCGTGGCACCACGCCGGCGCAGCAGCTCGCGGAGCAGGCCAACATCTGCGCCCGCGCGACCGCGCAGGCCGACACGTACTGCAATCAGGTTCTCCGCGCGACCCTCGACACGGAGATCCAGCAGGGGCCTGACTTCCGCATCACGATCCAGAACGGCACCGGCAACGGCCGCTTCATCCTGCAGCGCTGGCCGGTCCTGCAGATCGTCAGCCTCGCGGTCTCCCCCAACACCTTCCCCCGCAGCTACGTCACCGTGCCAGCCACGGCGTACGACATCGAGCACCCCGTCATCGGCGTCTACGGCTCCAACGCGCCGTCCGCCGCGGGCGAGGGCGGCCAGTCCATCGTCTTCTCCGGCGCGTACATCAACTGGGCGCTCGGCCGCAACGGCTACGTCGTCAAGTGCCAGTACGTCAACGGCTGGCCGCACACGTCCCTGACGCAGCCCACCTCCGCCGGCGCGATGGTCCTCAACGTCGACGACTGCACGGGCTGGGCGATCACGTCGGAGGCGCTCGGCGTCACCGGTGCGACCGGCACCGTGTTCGACTCCGGCAACCAGGAGGTCGTGCACGTCACCGGCGCCTCCGCGACCGCGGGACCCGGCACCCTCACCCTCGCCGCGCCGCTGCAGTACGGGCACGGCAGCGGGGTCATGGTGTCGACGCTGCCGCAGTCCGCGATCTGGGCGGTCATCCTGTTCGGCAGCTCCATGGCCCTGACCCGCGGCGCGACCTCCACCACGGTGCAGTCCATTCCCGGCGGCGGCAGCGGTGGCTCCGGCGTGAAGAGCCCCGCCGACCTCGCGGGTGAGGCCGAGCTGCTCCTGAACCCCTTCCGGCGAACGGTCTAGTGGCGTACCTCCGAATCCACCGGCCCTCGTTCGCCAGGCAGACCACGCTGCGTCGCCGTCACCTCTTCAAGCGCCGGCTGCGCGGTCACCAGCTCGCCCGCGGCCGGGGAGCCGCGTCCCGACGAGCGTCGTCGCACCGGGGTCAGCGGGTCCACCGCGTCGCTGGTCGACCGCACCCCCACCGGGAGCGTCGCGGCACCCGTCACGCGTTCGCTCACCGAGACGTGCGTCAGCATTACTCTCGTCGCAAGCACACGCAGCGGCAGCGACGACGCGCCGCGCACGTGGACCGCAAGGCGGCTCACTACACCAAGCGTCGCATCGTGAAGCACGGCTTCCACCACGTCAAGCACTCCCACGTCGTTCACCACGCGCACCGCAAGCACGCGGGCTACCACGGCCGCCGTCACCGACGGCGCCGGTGAGGCTGAGGGGAGCGTTCGGTGCCGATCAATACCACCCAGGTCTACGTCAACGACCTGATCAACGGCCTGGTGTGGCCGATCACGAACCTGCCGCCGCTGCAGAGCCAGATCACGCCGCCCGACCCCAACGTTGACGCGAACATCCCTCAGGCGTACGTGTGGCCGTCCCGCGGTCGGGAGGACCGCAACCCAGCTCGCGGCGGCACCGTTCCCCGCGCGACGTCCGCGACTTCGCCCTCCGGGCTCAAGACCCAGCAGCACCGCCTCGACGTCTACCTCGTGTGGTTCGGTCAGGACGACGACCCCGAGGCCGACACCCTCTTTCCCGGCATGGTCGACTGGGTGATGGAGAAGCTTCGGCTCGCCCCCGACACCACGCCAGCTTTGCTCGACCCGTGGACGAACCGGGAGAGCTACCTGATCGACATCGGCGAGGACATGAGCTATCAAATCACCGTGCGCGCCCTCACCGACCAGCGCTACAACCGATACGACGCCCTGATCACGTGCGTCATCAACGAGGTCTTCGCGGCCTGATGAGGAGCTGTGTGATCTCAGCCAGCGAGCGCGCGGCGCTCTTCACCCCCACCGGAGGAGCTCGATGAGCAACGTTCCCCCCTTCGTCTCTCCCTCCACCAAGAACTGGCTGGGGATCGCCCGTGAAACGGTCGTTGGCACCCCGGTCCTCCCGGTGGTCACCATCCCCCTCGACAAGGGCACGTACGAGCCTGAGGACCTGATCAAGTACCTTCCGGATGAGGCGATCCGCGGCTACATGGCCCTCATGTATGCCGAGATCCAGGGCGTCGAGGACGCGTCGTTCAACTACGGCGGCCCCGTCTTCGGCGACGTCTACGGGTACTTCCTCGACAACGCCTTCGGCGACCTTTCCACCAGTGGCCAGCCCGCGATCGGCGGCACCTCCAACACGTCGGCCGCCTCGTCTGCCGGCAACACGAACGTCACGGTGGGCACGACCGCCGGCTTCGCCGCCAACCAGAACGTGCAGATCGACAGCGGCACCCTCGCTGAGGTGGTCAAGCTGTCCGCCGCGGCCGGCAACTCGATCACGTTCACCGGCTACCCGCTGCGGTTCAACCACGCGAACAACGCGACCGTCCAGACGGTCACCGGGTCCTACACCCACCGGTTCAACCTTCTCAACAGCGGCACCGGTCAGCCGCCGACCCACACCGCCACGGACTACACGGCGCTGACGACGACCGTGGGGGCTCGCTCCTACCCGTCCCTCTGCGTCTCTCAGGTCGACTTCACCGGCAGCGCCGAGGCCCTGTTCATGGCGAAGGTCACCGGCAACTCGTGGATCAGCCAGCCGGCAGCGTCGACGCCGACGAACTCGACGAACTTCGTGGTCCCCATCCCCGCCTGGCGCACCAACCTCACCATCGGCTCGTCGGCCATCTACGACATCGGCCAGTGGGCGGTCGCCATCAAGCGCCAGCTGCAGGTCTACTGGACCAACCAGGGCTTCCAGAACCCGTACATCATCGCCCGCGGCACCCTGGACGCCACGGCGACCCTGAACTTCAGCGTCGCCTACGACGAGACCGCGCTCCTGCAGTTCCTGAACAACACTCAGCCGTCCGTGGTCATCAACGTCGACAACGGCCTCAGCGGGACGAACCACATCAACTACACGTTCGTGCTCGCTCAGGCCGCGTTCGTCAAGTCGAAGATCACGCGAAGCGGCGTCCTCGTCGGCTACGACGACGACGTGCAGACCGTCGCGAACACGAGCAACGTCGGCGGCTCGGGCGGCCTCGGTCCCATCACCGTCATCGTCACCAACAACTACGCACCGTACTAGGTCGGAGGAGCTATGCGCGTCGAGCTGCCCAGCGGCAACTGGGTTGAGATGAGGGACAACCTCAAGGGGCGTGATCGAACCGCGGTGCACGCCGCGCTTCGGATCACCGTCAAGGAGGGCCAGCAGGGGCAGGAGGTCGGCGCGGACCTGTCGGACCGCATGCACGACTCGCTGCTGGCCAACATCATCACCGCCTGGTCCCTCGAGGCTCCCATCCCGGCTGAGCAGGGCGGCGCCGACGCGGTCGCCGACCTCGACATCGACGACTACAACGAGCTTCACCTGAAGACCGCGGATCTGATGAAGAAGGTGAACTTCAAGGCCCCAAACTGAGGTCCGCCCGTCGGCAGCTCGTCGCGTTCTACCTGGCGCAGGGACAGCAGGACGTGCCCCTTCCCAGCGACCTACCGACGATCCTGCTGACGTGGCGGTGGTACGCGAAGGTCTACGGCTGGACACCCGAACAGGTTGAGAACCTACCGCTCGAGGCACTGGACTGGCTTCCCGTGATCGAGGAGGCGGCGCACGAGGCGAGCGAGTTCCTCAGCCGTCGAGCTACCCAGACAAGCATGGGACCCAGGAGGTGACCGACCGTGGCGACGAGCGGCGCGAAGGGTGCGATCGACGCGCTTGGCCTGATCATGACCGCGGGTGTCGCCGCCGCCGAGCCGGCCGCGGAGGCGATGGGTGAGGCCGTGGCGCGCGAGGCGAGAGCTCAGCTGAGCCGGTCCTCGCACGCACCGGGAACGCCGAGCCCCGCCCCGCCCGGTGAGCCGCCGTCGATGATCACCGGTCGGCTCGCGGGAAGCATCGAGGTGAAGGTCCTCGGGCCGGGCACGGTTCAGGTCGGTGCGACGACCGCGTACTCGCGCATCCAGGAGCTGGGCGGCACCGCCGGTCCCGGTGGCGCGACCGAGGTGCCGTCGCGTCCCTACCTCATCCCCGCGTGGGAGCTCGCCGCCGTGGAGGCGTACCAGGTCGCGCTCGAGATCATCTCGGAGGCGGTGAGCCTTGGCTGAGGAGCTTCCACCCGCGGTCCTCGACCTGATCGTCAACACGGCTCAGTGGGTGGAGAGCCTGCAGACGTCGATCGCGTCCCTCGAGGAGCTCGACGCCGCGATCACCGAGACCGTGGCCATGGCCGCGGACTTCTCGGAGGCGCTGACCGCCGGCGCCACCGAGGCCGCGGCCGCGATGGACGAGGCCGCGGCGAGCATCGTCCTGTCCTCCGACGAGGCCTCAGCCGCCCTCGCGCGTCTCGGTGAGGCCGCGGACGCGGCCGCGGCGGCGCAGGACGCGGCCGCGGCCGCGTCCGAGGGAGCCGCCGCGAAGACCGCGGGCTCGAGCGAGGCGTTCGGTGCCGCGGGAGCCTCCATCGGTTCCATCGCGGAGAAGGCCGGCCTCGCGGTCGCCGCGGTCGGTGCCGCGAGCCTCACGATGGCCGGTGACTTCCAGGCCGCGGTGACCCGGCTCGTGACCAGCGCGGGTGAGTCGTCGAGCGCCGTGGGCCTGGTCAGCCAGGGCCTGCTGGACATGTCCACGAAGGTTGGCTTCACGGCCAACGAGATGGCTCAGGCGATGTACCCGATCGAGTCCGCCGGCTACCACGCCGCGGATGGTCTCAAGGTGATGCAGGCCGCGGCGCAGGGCGCGAGGGACGAGGGCGCCGACCTGTCCCACGTCGCGGACGCCGTCACCACGGTCATGAAGGACTACAACCTCACCGCCAGCGACGCGGGTGACATCACCAGCAAGATGGTTGAGGCGATCTCCTTCGGTAAGACCAACTTCGACGCCTTCTCGAAGTCCCTCGCCACCGTGCTGCCCATCGCCGCGTCGGTCGGCCTGTCGTTCGCCGACGTCGCCTCGGTTGAGGCCGCGATGACCGCCCACGGCACCACCGCACAGCGCGCCGCGCAGGACGTCGCCGCGGCGATCAAGAGCATCATCGCACCCACGACGCAGATGAAGAAGGAGTTCGCCGAGCTCGGCACCTCGGAGGACGAGGTGAAGAAGCACCTCGGCACCGACGGCCTCGCCGGCACCCTCGAGTACCTGCGACAGGTTGCGGAGAAGAACGCCGCCGCCGTCGGGCAGTCCGTTCCCGAGGCGATGAAGAAGCTGATCGGCACGTCACCCGGCCTGCAGGCGGCCCTGGAGGCAACCGGTGACGGCGCCGACTCGCTGACCAACGCGATCAAGGCCGTGGGTGCGGCGACGACGGACGCGAACGGTGACGTTCTCGGCTTCTCCGAGGTCCAGGGCAACCTCAGCTTCGCGTTCGCAAAGTTCAAGGCTCAGCTCGAGGCGACCGCCATCAGCATCGGCAACGTGATGATGCCGGCGATGATCGACCTCCTGAAGCTGCTCGACGGCACCTTCAAGTCCATGTCGGGAAACAACGCGATCGGCGAGGCGTTCAAGGAGGTCGTCGTCGTCATCGGTGAGGCCTTCAAGGCCATGGAACCGATGATGGCCCCGCTCGCTAACCTGTTCCGCGACCTCGTCAAGGTGATCGGCGAGCTGCTCGTCGACGTGCTCGCGGCGGTCTCACCGGCGCTCGGCGCACTGTTCGACGGCCTCGACGCCATCGCGAAGGCGATCATTCCCCTGCTGCCGCTCATCAGCGACATCGCGAAGGCGTTCGGCGAGGAACTCGGGACGAACATGAAGACGTTCGTCGAGGCGATCAAGCCGCTGCTGCCACCCCTCACCCAGCTCGTCAAGGTCCTCCTCGCTGAGGCGCTTGACATGATCAAGAAGCTGTCGCCCGCGCTCGAGGACCTCGGTAAGGCGTGGATGCAGATCATCCCAGCGCTTGCCCCACTGATCCCGGTCGTCACCGACCTGGTCAAGCAGATGGTTCCCCTCCTCGAGGTGATCACCCTGATCTCGGTCAAGCTGATCGAGGGGCTCGTGTGGGCGTTCGACAAGGCCGGCAAGGGCTTCGCCGACTTCATGAAGAACGAGGCCGCGGTTGGCGAGTGGCTCGTCAGCCTGCCGAAGAAGCTCGGCGACCTGAGCCTGTCCCTCATTCAGTGGGCCCAGGGTCTTCCGAAGAAGATCAGTGACGCCCTCAACAGCCTTGGCAGCAGCCTCAGCTCGAAGTGGGACGAGGCGATGAGGACGCTGCAGCGAAAGGCGAGCGACGCCGGCAAGCTGGTTATCGACACGTTCAACAACCTGCCCTACAAGATCGGCTACGCGCTCGGTGAGCTCGTCGGAACGATTCAGCGCGAGGGCAACAAGCTCGGCCAGGCGATCATCGACGGGATCAAGTCGGCGTCGGAGGCCGTCGTCAAGTACTTCAGCGTCGACCTGCCTAAGAAGATCAAGGACTCGACCTCAACCGCGAAGGACTGGATCGACAAGAACGGCCAGGACGTGATCAACGGCTTCCTGAACGGGATCGAGAAGAAGGCTCTCGAGCTCTGGAAGTGGTTCAACGACCTGCCCAAGAGGATCGACGACTTCCTCACGGGAGCCAGCAACTGGCTCTTCGCCCGGTCGATGGAGGTCATCGCCGGCTTCCTCAACGGCGTCAACCAGGCGGCCGACGCCATCTGGAAGTGGTTCCGCGACCTTCCCGGGAAGATCCTCAACCTGCTGAGCAACGCGAACACCTGGCTCATCAACACCGGCTTCGCGATCGTTCAGGGCCTCGTGCACGGCATGCTGAACGCTGCCGGCTGGCTGAACGACCAGATCATGAACTTCGCGGCCGGCGTGATTCAGGGCTTCAAGGACGCGTTCAAGCACGGCTCACCGTCGAAGCGCATGGCCGACGAGGTCGGCATCCACCTCAGCACCGGCATCGCGATGGGCATGCTGAACGGCATGCCCGCCATCCGATCCGCGGTCAACGCGATCGCGTCGGAGCTCACCCGCGGCGGCAACCTCGGCCTCAACCCGAGGTCCCTCGGGATCCCCAGTGGCCTCGCCGGGCTCGCTGCCGGCGCCGGCGGTGGCGTTCTCATCATCAACAACAACGTCGAGGGGTCGGTCATCGCGGAGAGCCGGCTCGCCACGGTGAACCAGACGCAGACGCTTCGGTACAACAACCGGAATCCCACCAACGGGTTGTCGCTGTTCGGAAGGGGGACGACGTGACGGTCACGAACCCCAACACGTGGAGCTCCTCGTGGAGCGTTGACCCCAACGGCAGCACGTCACCGACCATCGCGCCCGCGAACCAGGCACTGAACATCCCGATCACCGGCATCACCGGCGGCAACTGGCTCGTCGCGACGGTTGGCTGGGGAGCCTTCCCTCAGGTTCCCTCCACGATGTGCGTCAGCGATGACGCGGCGAACTACTGGGTGCCGGTCGTCGTGTCGCCCACGGACCCCACGCAGGACTCGTTCGCGGTGAACGGCAACCCCAACTTCGCGACCGGGGCGTCCTCACCGTGGACGCTGGCCGCCGGTTCCGCGCTCAGCGTGCAGAGCGCGGTGACGCACGTTCCCCAGGGCTACGCGGCGCGGGTGACGCCGAACGGGTCGAGCGCGACGGCGGGGATCACCTCCAACAAGGCGAGCGTGCAGGCCCGAGCCGGTGGCACCGTGTCGGCGTCGGCGTACGGGTACTTCACCCAGGCCGTGACGACCGCGTTCTCGCTGGTGATCTCGTTCTACGACGCCGGCGGCTCACTGATCTCGTCGGTCACCGGTGCGGCTCAGTCGGCGGCCGCGAACACCTGGACGCCGACGACGAACACGACGACCGCCCCATCGGGTGCGGTAACGGCCTCGATCACCGTGCAGCTCACCGGCACGCCCGCGGCGTCGAACGTGTTCTACGTCTCCGAGGCGAAGCTCTACCTGCCGGAGGCGATCAACTACAACCCGTTCTTCACGAACAACCCCGCGCTCGACGGCTGGACGGTCAGCAACGCGTCAGCCGCTGCCGTAACCAACGTCGCGTTCAACGGCCAGCCAGCGATCGAGATCACGCCGGCCGGGACGGCGAGCAACGTCACCCTGCTCGCCTCCTCCGGAAACCGGTCACCCGTCACCGGCAGCAGCTTCTACACCGCATCGGGTTGGCTCTTCGCGCCACAGGGCTACAGCCAGACCGCGGTGGAGATCAACTGGTACACCGCCGGCGGCTCCCTGATCTCCACGAGCGTCGGCAACCCCACCGCCGTCACACCCAACGGGTGGTCGAACGCGAACGTCACCGCGCAGGCACCCACCGGAGCCGCCCTCGCCGCGGCTGGGTTCGTTCTCAACAACCACCCTCAGGCGTGGGACACGGTCTACGTGGCTCAGATGACGCTGAGGTCCGGTCAGGGGTTGAGCAGCGTCGCGCGGTGCGCGATCTGGGCCGCCCCCAACGTCTCGAGCGCCACGACGCAGGTCTTCGTTCAGCCCCTCGGTGACGTCAACGGCGTGTCGGCGTCCGTGCTTCAGTTCGCTGGAATGCCGCCCTGGCTCACCGTGGACGACGCGGTCGCGTCCTACTGCGTTGGGTCCAGCGTGACGTCCCTCGCCGCGACGCCGACGCAGAGCTCCCTGGTCATCTCCACGGCCGCGTTGAACGTCGCGACGCAGTACACCCTCGACCGGGTCAGCCTCAACGGCTGGCAACAGCGAGCGTCAGCCGCGTCGACGAACGGTCTCTTCTCCTCCTCAGCCTCGTTCAACGTCACCACGTGGCAGGTGACCGGTGCGGCGCTGACGGAGAGCTTCTACTCAGCGGCGCCGCTCAACGCGAACCCGGTCTTCGCGACGGACGTGTCGGGCTGGACCGCGACGAACGTCACGGCCGCGTCCTCCTCCGCGTTCACGTGGCCCACCAACAGCTTGGACCCCCTTCTCGTCTCGACCAAGTCAGCCAAGCTGACCCCCAACGGCAGCTCCGTCTCGAACAACTTCGGCGTCACGTCGACGTCGGGAGCGGACGCGCTGAGCAACTTCCGGTACCTCGCCGAGTTCTACCTCTACTCACCGACCGGCTGGTCCAACTACCAGGTGCAGCTTCGCTTCTACGACAGCGGCCACACCCTGATCTCGTCGGTCACGAGCGCGTCATTCGCCGTTCCCGCCAACACGTGGACGAACAACTACGTGGCTGCCGCCGCACCCAACGCGGCGTTCACGGTGACGCCGGTTCTCCTTCAGAACGGCACGCCACCCACCAGCGCGGTCACCTACGTCGGCCGCGGCACCGTCAACATCGTCAATGAGCTGTCACCTGTCGGCATCGCGCAGGCGACCGCGGCGTTCCAGCTGACGCCGGCGACCCCCGCCGTCATCAACCCGAACTGGCCCAACGTGCGGCTCGAGGTGGGGTTCGGTCAACCGTCCTCAACGCCACCGGATCAGATCCAATGGACCGACATCTCGAACCGTCTGCTCTCGGTGAACCTGCAGCGCGGCCGGCAGTACGAGCTGAACAGCCTGCAGGCAGGGATCGCGAACTTTGTTCTTCGAAACGACGATGGGTACCTGACACCGAAGAACGCTCAGAGTCCCTACGAGTGCGACGTCTACAACCCCATTCGCCTCACCGCGGTCAACAACGGCAAGGTGTTTGGGATCTTCACCGGTTTCATGGAGCGCTGGCCGCAGGTCTGGACCGACCCCCACTGGGGTGAGGTCAACGCCGTCGCGGTCGATTGCTGGGCCCTGTTCTCGAAGACGCTGCAGACCATGCCGCAGGAGGAGATCCTCGCCGATCAGCCGTTCGGCTACTGGCCGTGCAACGACAACTCCATGTCGAGCATCGCGATCAACATCGGCAGCGAGGCAACGAAGACACCGCTGCAGACGGCCGGCATCATCGGCAACGACCCCACCGCCTTCTACGGGACGTTCGGTGACGCCTCGCTGGGGTACGGCGGCACCGACTACGTGTTCAACCCCCACAGCTCGACGCTCAACACGTCCATCGGTCAGACGCTCGTGTACGGGCCGATCCGTGAGATCACCATTCCACCGGACCTGCCTCCCATCTCCAACGGCGTCACCGTGATGATGTTCACGGGTCTTGGCTCTCCCTCGCACGGTCACAGCTCTCAGGTGTCGAGCCAGCTGACCCTGTTCACGGCGCTCGGCAAGTCCCAGCCCATCATCGAGGTCTACCTGGCCGCGTCGACGCACGACCTCTACGTGAAGACGTGGAACGCCAACACGGGCGCGACCACGACGTGGGGTCCCGTCACCGGCCCGTGGGACACTCTACGTGACGCGACGGCGGGCACCTCCAACGACCTGCCGTTCTTCCTGCAGATCGCGAGCGATGGGTTCACCATCTACGCGCTCGACCCGTTCAACTTCGTGCTGACGCAGAACGGCATCGACACCCTCGAGACCACGTGGAACACGTTCGAGGCGATCGGCCGCATCGACGCGTACAACGCCGACGGCGGCTTTGGTTTCGTCGCCGTCAACAACATCGCGGTCTTTGACCGCTTTCTTCCCGCGACCCGGATGAGAACCATCATCGCGTCGCGGTATGGGGCGATCAACGACTACGGTGACTGGCGGGTCTGCCGGTACCTGTCGTACTTCCAGCCCGTTCCCGCGCGGGTCTACTACGACGTCCGCTCCTCGCAGACCCAGCTCGTGGGGTCATACAACCAGCAGGGGCAGAACGTCGGCTCGGCGATCAACGAGGTCGTGACATCCGAGGCGGCGTTCAACTACATCGACCGCAACGGCTACTTCGTGTACCGGGCCCGACAGAACGCGACCGACCGCGGCATTCAGGCGGTGCTCGGTGAGAACACGGCCGCCGGCGAGATCCCCTACCTCGTGTCGATCGAGCTCGACTACGACCCATCGCAGATTTTCAACGACGTGCAGGTCACCTACGACGGGGCGTCCAACGCTCAGAAGACGGCGACCCTTAACGGCACCCTCGTCACGTTCGCTGACCAGCCGTCCACCAAGCAGTACGGCGATCGAAGCCTGTCGGTGAACCAGCAGGTCATCGACTTCGATCAGACGAACAACCTCGGCAACTACCTGGTGAACCAGTACCGTCAGCCGTCGCTGCGCGTCGCGCAGGTCACGACGACGCCGATGTCGAACCCCACGTCGTTCTCGACCCTGCTCGGTCTCGACATCGGTGACCGGATCACCGTGAACCGTCGCCCCGTCGGCGCGCCCGCGATCTCGATCAACGTCATGATCATCGGTGTGAGCCACGACATCGAGTACGCCAGCGGCACGTGGACGATCAAGTTCGACATCATGCCGCAGTCCGTCGCGGCCCTGCAGACGATCACCTTCACGCTCGACACCGCTCAGCTCGACCTGCTCGACGACGGCAACGTCATCGGATGGTAGCGACGCTTCACCGATCCAACGACCGGCTACCGCGAAGGAGATGACGTGGCGTCCGTGCCCCTGCCTCACCAGTTCACCGTCGCTGAGGCCGTCACCAGCGCGAACATCAACACCTACTACAGCGCTATCTCGTTCCTGGAGAACCCACCGATCGCGATCCTGTACCAGTCGGGGTCGGTTCAGGCGGTCGCCAACAACACCGACGTCGCGCTTCAGCTCAACAACACGGTCATCGACACGTACGGCGGTCACTCCAACTCCACGAACAACACCCGGTACACTGCGCAGGTCGCCGGCTACTACCAGGTGATGGGCACCGGGTCGCTTCAGGTGAACGGCGTCGGTGGGCGGCTCGTGAGGCTTCGAAAGAACGGCAGCACGGAGATCCCAACCTCCGCGGCTGAGCAGCCACCGAGCTCCGACTTCAACTGCGTCATGTCGACCCCCTCGGTTCAGCTCTTCCTGGCCGTGAACGACTACGTCGAGGTCGTCATGTTCCAGGACTCCGGTGGCTCGCTGAACACCGTGACTACCACTCAGTACGCCAGCGGCCTTCAGATTCGCTGGGTTCACGTGTAGGAAGGGAGACCCCGTGACCACCCTCGGTCTCGACTACTCCGCGGGACTGCTTCCCGGTGCCGCCGTGACCGCGGCCGGCTACGGCTTCGTGGCTCGCTACCTCGAGAACGGCCTCCCCGGTCGCTCCAACCTCACCGCCAGCGAGGCGACGAACCTGCGAGCCAGCGGCGTCGGCGTCGTCCTCATCTGGGAGACGACCGCGACCCGCGCGCTCGCCGGTCACGGCGCCGGTACCGCGGACGCCGTGGCCGCGGCCGCCGCCGCGACGGCGGTGGGTCTCGACGGCTGGCCCATCTACTTCACGGTCGACTTCGACCTGCCAGACTACGCGCCGGTCAGCGCCGACCCTCGGGCCAAGCTCGGCCCCGTGGCTGAGTACTTCGACGGGATCCACGGGGTCCTACCCGCGAGTCGAGTCGGCGGCTACGGTGGCTACTGGGCCGTGAAGCGGCTGCTCGACGCGGGCCTGGTCACGTACGGCTGGCAGTCAACCGCGTGGTCCGGCGGCAACGTGGACCCCAGGATCAACCTGTTTCAGCGCCTCGGTGAGGTCACCGTCGGCGGCGTCGCCTGCGATGTGAACGAGGCACGGCAGGTCGACTACGGACAGAACGGAGTGATCATGACCAGTCCGCAGGACATCGCCAAGGCGGTGTGGGAGTACCAGTTGACGAACCCCGGCTACGACCCCAACGCCGACCCCAACACGGGACCCGGCAAGCAGACGTTCGCGGCCGGTGCCTACCTCACCTACGGCGACTTCTTCACTCAGCAGGTTCTCAGCGTGGTCAACGCGGTCTCCGCGGCCGTTCAGCAGCTGGCGGCTCACCAGGGGCTCGACCCGGCGCTCGTGCAGCAGACGATCGACGACGCGGTGGCCAAGGCGCTCGCCGCGATCCACGTCACCGTCACGAGCGGTCCCACCGCGTGAGACCGCTCCACCGGGACAAGCCGTAAGGGGACCAACGTGACCGACTTCAACACGGTAGCCACGATCATCGGCTCCCTCGGCGCGGGTTCGATCGCGTTGGTGGGCGGCATCTCGTGGGTCGTGCGCAAGCTTCACCGGTTCAACGATCGCTTCGACGAGTTCATGAAGGACTGGAACGGGGCCGACGCTCGCCCGGGCGTACCGCACCGTCCCGGCGTCATGGAGCGACTGTCGCAGCAGGACGAGGCGCTCAGGTGCATCAACGATCGGCTCGTGAGCGTTGAGCTCGAGGTCAACCCCAACAGCGGCAAGTCGATGAGGGACATCGTGCACCGCGTCGACGGCAACCTCAAGCACATCCGCGAGGTCGTGGAGGACGTCAACAAGCGCGTCACGAAGCTCGAGGGCAACGGTGACCAGCGGGTGATGCGATGAGCGCTCAAGGCCGTGGGCCAGCTGACGCCGCGAGACGGTTCAACGAGTGGATCGCGATCCGCCTCACCAGGCTCGTCGGCACGATGTGGTGCGCGTACGTCTTCGTGGGTCTCGCGGTCCTCGGGTTTCCCTACGGCTCGCGGGACGTGTCAAGCTACGTGCAGTGGCTGTCGCAGACGCTCATTCAGCTCGTCATGCTCAGCGTGATCATGGTTGGGCAGCAGCTGATCGCGATCCAGCAGGCGGCTCACGGAAAGAAGCTCGAGGCACACGGAAAGAAGCTCAACGCCGTTCACGACCACCTCGGCGTCAGCGACCAGACGGGACGACAGCATGACCTATGAAGGCACGACGCGCACCAAGTTCGGACGCTACCAGGTAGCCGAGTCCCTGCGGCTCGAGACGTTCCACTTCCATCGCGGTGAGCCCCTCGTGGAGGTCAACCACGAGCCACCGGTGCCGGTGCTCGACCAGGAGGACCTGATCGCACAGGGAATCCGCGTCAGCGAGCTCGTCCCGGGGGCGGCGGACGTGGACGCGCTCGGCTCCTGCACCTGCAACGCCGGCACCGTCTCGCTCGCTGAGCACCTCGCCGGCAAGGTGGGGCCACAGGCCGTCGTCGACGCGGGCCTGTCCCTGACCGACCCAGTCGCCAACGAGCGGTTCGCGATCAGGCTCTACCACTCGGTGACCTGGCAGACCGGTGATCCGTCCCAGGAGTGGCCGCCCGCCGACTGCGGCTCCACGGGCCTCTACGTCTGCCACGAGCTGGAGACCCAGGGCCTCATCCGGGGTCACCGCAGCGCTCACGACGCTCACGGTCTGATCTCCCTGCTGCAGACCGGCACCGTCATCATGGGATCACCGTGGTTCAACGCGTGGATGGAGCCGGACGCGAACGGGTTCATCGACGGCGACGGCTCCGTGGAGGCGCTGCAGCGCGCGATGGAGTCCGGCGTCGCCGGCGGCCACGAGACCTGCGTCACCGCCGCGGAGCGCCTCAGCTGGGCGACCCCGCACCGGCTCGACCTGGAGAACAGCGTCGTGCGAGTCCGGAACTCGTGGAGCTCGAGCTGGGGCGACCGCGGCTCCTTCCGGGTTCACCTGTCGACCCTCCAGTCCCTCGCCGGCTACATCGACTACAAGCAGTTCGTGGTCTGATGAGCCTCAGCAACGAGGACCTGGGACGCGCGGCGTATGAGGCCTACGCTCAGGCCGTCGACAACACGAGCGTCCGCGGTGACGACCTGTGGCGGTGGAGCGACCTGCCACAGCGCGTCGCCCTGGCGTGGATCACCGCGGCGATCGCCGTGAAGACGCGCGTCGCGATCGAGGAACGAGCCCAACGAGAGAGCGAGACCGAGCGATGAACCTGTGGAGCAAGCTGAGGGAGCTGCTGGCCTACGAGCCGGCCGTCGTGGCGTGGGCCGTGAACGGTGGGATCGCGACCGTGCTCGCGTTCCTGCTGAACCTGACGGCTGGTCAGACCGCGACCGTCACGGTCATCACGACCGCACTGGCCGCGATCGTGACCGCGGTCAAGGCTCGCCCCGTGGCCGTGTCCGTCGTCACCGGCGCGCTGGCCACGATCGCGGAGGCCGCGGCGGCGTTCGGGCTGAACCTGCCGCCCACCGTGATCGGCGCGATCACCGCGGTGGCGTCCGCGGTGCTGGGACTGCTGTTTCGTCAGAACCTGACGCCGGCCGCGAGGCTGGCTGGTCGGTCGACGACCAGCTGACCTCAACCTCACCGAGCCCCACCCCCTCGTTGAGGGGGTGGGGCTCACCTTCCACGTTCGGCCAATGGCCCCGACGATCCCACCGGATCGCCGAGGCTACGAGGCCCATGCGCTCAGCCAAGCTCATCGGTGATCGTCTCCATCTCCATCACGCGGGTGCCGTTGTCCCGCTTGTAGTCGGCGAGGATGCGGTAGCGCTGCCCGGGCGGCATGAGCACCTCGCGCTCGAGGTGGTGGTTGCCACCGGGGTGCCGGTTGACCTCGAGGGCGCGGGCACCGGGGGTGACGTGGTAGTGAACCTCAACGGGACCGAAGCCACCGAGCGCGTACGCGTTCGTGGTCGTGGACGTGAACCGCTGCTCGGTGAACGTCTCACCCACCTGAGATCCTACCTCGCCGAACACGCGTAGCGCGGTGTGCGAGGGAAACGAGCGCAGCACCGCGAGCGGGGCGGTGACGACCGAGCGCTCAACGGCCGCGGCGAGGTGCTTGACGTGGTCGATGACGTAGGTTGAGGCGTCGCTGCCGTCGCCCGCCAGGACGTGCTTGTTCATCTTCTTGTAGATGGAGCCGGTGTAGGCGTCGAGCGCACTGATCTCCTCGATGGACAGCTTGGGGTGGGAGATCGCCTTGCGAACGTCCTTGCCGGCGACCTCACCGGGCCGCAGGGCGATCTGACCGTGGTAGACGACCGCGACGGCGGTCACGGCGAGGTTGTGGTGCTTGACGATGGCCGCCAGCGCCTCGCGCTTGTAGACGTCGTGGTAGACCTGCGTGCCGTCGACGTGCGTGGCGGTGAAGATCGTGGTGCCGACGCGCGTGGGGTGGGGCTTCCGGGTGAGCGTGGCGATGACCGCCTGGGTCGCCTTGATGATGACCTGACCGGTCGCCTTCACGCCGAGGTCGGTCGCGGTGACCTGACCCGGGTTGGCCGGCTTGCCGGTGAGGGTGGTGAAGGTGATCGGGGTGGCGAGCGTGGCGGTCATCGGCTCGTTCCTTCCGGTTCCTGGTTCCTGTTCCGTTCTGGTACCATCATACATCAACCCCAGGAGTTTGTAAACCCCTGGGGTTGACGCAACCTCACCGCCTCAGTCGAACGTGATCGTGACGTGGGCTCGGTGCACCCAGTCGATCACCCAGTGGGCGTCCTTGTCCTCCGTCAGGGGGTCGACCCGACCGTCCTGCACCGCGTTCCACACGGTGCGCTTGTCGGCGTCCTCGATCGCGGCCTCGATCACCTGCTTCGCGCGGTCGCGCAGCTCGTCATCGGTCATCATCTCGTCTCTCCTCGTCTCTCGTCTCTCAGGCGAACTGCTTGCGGCACACCGGGCCGATCCCCGCTCGGACGCTCGTCGCGTCCTTGAGCCGACGGTTGCAACAGATGCAGCGACCGTAGGCCAGCATCAGCTTCTCCGCCGCCTCAACCGGCAGGCGGTCCCCCAACCGCAGGGTCTTGACGACGCCGGGCGCGTAGTCGAACTCGAACTTGGCCGTCTCACCCAGGTTGTTCAGCCGCTCGCCGTTGATGGGGACGAGCCGCTTGGCGTACAGGTTGCCCGCCTTGCTGGGCTTGACGAGGAAGACCTCACCGTCCTTGCCGTACACGCCGGCGACCAGGGGATCACCGTCATTGACGCACTTCGTTGCCGGCTTGACGCTCGGCTTCCGTGGCTGGCCGAGCAGGTAGTCGATCGTTGTGCGGACCTGCCGTGAGGTCATGAAGATGCCGGCGCGGTGCTCCTCGAGGCGCTTCCGCAGGTTCGCCTCAGCCTGGTCGAGCAGGCGCTCGTCCGTGGTGTCGATGAGCTTGCGCTCGGCGACCAGGCGCTCGATGAAGTCGATCTGCTTCGGGGTGCCGTACACGGTAGCCTCCTGCGGTTCCTGGTTCCTGATTCGTTCTGGTGTCAGCATACACCAAGACACCGTAGTTTGTAAACCCCTATCTCACTGAAGCGGCACGTCAGCGGCTCCTCAGGCACATGCTGCAGGAGATGGAGGCCTTGGTGCCGGCAAAGATCGTGCGGGTCTCAGTGATCAGAGACGCTGGGTAGCACCTGGGCCAGGGGCGCGGGCTGTTGGGTAACCCAGCGTGTACCTCATCGAAGTAATTCACCGCGGTCACGTTTGGCTCACCTGATTTGGGCATCATCTGCCTCCGTTCGGTCGATTCCTGTTCGTGTCAACCATGCAGAGGAGCCGGATGCTTGTAAACACCCGGCTCCTCCCTCACGTGACGTGTGATCGAAGCTGCCTCTCGAGCCGGTGAACGTTCCGGTCGAGGTTGCCCTCCTCACCAACGATCGCGGTGAGGGTGATCAGCTCGGGCCCCGCGATCACCGCGACGTGCCGCTTCCGGATCCGGTCGATCTCGGTCACGAGGTCGTTGAGCAGCTCGTAGACCCGTCTGAAGTCGTCGTCGTCGTCGTCGCTCTCCACCGTCGTCGTCACGCGACGTTCTCCTCGTCGAGTCGGTGACCGCGGTACCACTCCACGACCTCGTCCAGGTAGAACCGTCGCACGCTGCCCTTCGCGGTGGGTCGCTCCCACCCCTCCGGGAAGTGGGTGCGGGCCCGTCGGCTCCACCACAGCCACACGAGCTGACGGTACACCCGCGGCCGATCCGGGAACTTCAGGTTCAGGGTGTCGGCGACGACCTGGTAGCCGCCGCTCATTCGCTCGGTGCCCGCCGAGCCGTCCTCGTTGTCGAGCAACTTCATCACCACCGCCATCATCGACTCCCTCTGGTAGATGCACGGCTGCCGCCCACCCGGTTGGTGAGCGGCGCTGGCCGTGTAGTTGTTGTCTCTTAGCTCAGGGCCAGGAGACGCTTGGTCAGGCCGACGCGGAACCTCGCGCCCTCCCCGTGCATGACGCTCTCGAACCGAGAGTTGCCGCTGCGCTGAACCTTCACGTGGTCCATGTACTCGGTCAGGCCGTTCAGCAGGCCGTAGCCGGTTCCCAGGTACGGGGCCACGGTGGGCGAGGTCTGGTAGTTCAGCATGATCGCCTCCACCATGTCCTCCTTCCGCGGCCGTGAGTCCGGGATCACGTCCTTGATCAGGTAGCGCGCACTGCCGTCGGTGAGCTGGGTCTTCAGCAGCTGCTCCATCGAGGCCTTGAACTCAGCCTCGAACTGAACGGTCTGCTGGAACGACTTCTGCGCCTCCTGGATTCGCTCGCTCAGCTTGCTGGTGTGCTGGAAGCTGAACTTGTCCAGGGCGGTCGCGCTCACCAGCGGCAGCTGGTTGGTGCACCAGACCCGGATCGGGGTCACGTAGCCGCTCACCGAGGAGCTGCCGTCGTGGCTCGTCCGGAGGAACAGGTAGAGGTCGAACGCGTCGTCGCCCACCAGGAACGAGTCGTTGAGCAGCATGGTCATGAAGACCCGCCAGCCGCTCCCCTGCTGTCCGGCGTCGACCCAGCGGGCCTTGCCGTCGGCGACGAGCGCGTCCCCGAACGCGAACGCGTCCCGGTTCTGCCACACCTCGTACTTGTGCTTGACGGTGCCAAGCTCCTCACCGGTGTCGACGCGGTAGACCTCGAAGGACTTCTCGGACTGCACGACCTCGCCGGCGAGGTTCGTCCGCAGGAGCGGCCGCTTCGCGACCTCCCAGTCGAGCCCAGCCGAGTGAAGCAGCTGCTCGCTGGAGACGAGGTCGTTGCCGGCGCTTCCCGTGGTGATGCCGGCCCAGGCGAGCCGACGGCCATCGGTGGGGATGTCCAGGATCTCCATGCTGTCGATTCCTCTCGTTCCGCGGTTCCTGTGTACGAAGTCATCATACCAGTGGAACGACGACGTGTAAACAGCTACACGGTGAGGTTGTGACAGATCGTGCGACCCCAGCCGGTGGGCTTGCCGGGAAGGGAGCGTGAGCGAGCGTAGCCGGCCGCATCGAGGAGGCTGACGAGGCGCGTGGCGCGATCGAGGAGCGGCTGGGTGTTGACGTGGTACTCGCCGATGAGGCAGCGCACGCCCTGCCGCTTGAGAAGGTCGACGTGTGGGGTGAGCACGTCGTACTCGCTGGCCTCAATGTCGAACTTGACGAGGGTGGGCTGGCAGGTCTCGAGGAGATGCGGCAGGGAGACCGCGGCCACCTCGCTCAGTTGATAGCCGCGGTAGCTCCGGTCAGCGGGACGCTTGGTGCCCACCACGTAGGCACCCATCGGGTTTCCGCGCGGCGGCAGGGCCATGGTGGCCGCCGCGGTGGGCTCTCCAACCACGGCGGCGGCGATGACGGTGACCCGCGGGTCGAGCGCGACGTTGTCGCGGAGCACCGCCACGGTCTCGGGAGCCGCCTCCACCGCGGTCACGTGGCTCACGTCGCGGTCGAGGACCCAACGAGTGAAGGACCCGACGTGGGCCCCCAGGTCGAGGACTCGCTCACCTCTCCGCGGGTTCGCGAGCGCGTACTCATCCTTGTTGAACACCTGATCGACGACGAACCGGTCGCAGTCTCGGAAGCGGAAGTCGTTCGGGATCACGAGACGACCTGAGGCTTGAGCGCGGTCTTCCACTCGTGGGAGACGTCGATGAGGCGCGCGCCGGTCTCGATGGGGTCCCCGGTGACGCTGCCCGGGTTGCCGTTGAGGCTCTCCCGAACCCAGTCCATGACCCAACGCGCGGGCGCGACGCTGGTGCCCTTTCCCCAGTACGACGAAAGCTGCGGGTCATCCTTGACGGGCTCGATGAGCCAGGCGTCGGGGAAGCCCATGATGCGGGCGGCCTCACGGTTGGTGATGACGCGGCCGTTGGGGTGCCACACCATGTAGACGCCGGCGCCGCTGAGAACGCGGCCGGGGTTGGCCCACGACCAGCACCTGGTCTGGTTGAAGCCACCGGGGTCGAAGCCGCGCTCGAGGAGGTGCTTGTCTCGGGTGAGGCCGCTGGCCCCGGGCTGTGGGTACTGGTACGACTCGGGCAGCGCGCCGTGCAGCTCGTAGTGTCGCTTGAGGATGTCAGCCTCACGCTCACCGGGAGCCCAACCTGCGCCGGCGTGGATGTCGGCCAGGCGCTTGGTGAACGTGTTCTCGCGGAAGGCGTGGCCGTCCACGTGCTGGTCGTCGCGGCGCAGCGGCTTGCTCCACGCCGTGGCCGGGTCGACGTAGGGACGCGCCGCCCAGTCGAGGGGCTGGCTGGTGAGATCGGCGAGGGCGTCACCGAGGGTGTTGACACGGTCCGTGGTGGGTCGCTCCACGCCGAACGGCACCTGGCTGAGCACCAGGAAGTAGCGCTTGCGGTTGGTGCAGCCGCCGACGCTCAGGTTGTTCTGAAGAACGTGCGTGGTGGTGTACCAGAGACCGGTGAGGTGGTTGAGCTCCTCGGCGAGCCGGGTCATGAGGCTGACGCCCTTGGTGTAGGCCTGGCTGACCGACTCCATAACCATGACGGCGGGCCGCACCCGAGCGGCGTAGCGAGTGAGGTCCCACATGCACTCGTTGATCGACGAGTCGATGCCGTGCTTGCTCGTGCCGAAGGTCATGCCGCTGAACGCGGCGCAGGGCGGGGTGCCGACGACGACGTCGGCCTGAGTGGGCTCCCAGTCGGTCTCGGGGTCACCGACCTCGTAGCCCCAGTCCTCACCGAGGAAGGCGCGGTTGGCGTCCATGAGGGGCAGGCCGAAGCCGCCTCGCTTTTCGACCTTGTGGACGAGCTGAAAGCCGGCCTGAGTGGCGCCAACCGCCATTCCGCCGGCAAAGCCTTGGCAATCAATAAACTTGTACGTCATGCTGAGAATCCTATCAGGTTGTCATCAATTCGCGGACAGGAAGAGAGCGGGGAGCCCTGACCCGGTTCCCCGCTCTCGAGTTGACTGGCTCTAGCCCTCGGTGGTCACCCAGTGACCGTCGTACTTGCGGTCGTAGCGGTTCTGGTTCTTGGTGATCTTCGCTCGCACGGCCTCGATGAGCCGACGCTCACTCACGTCACCCACCAGCATCAGGTTGAGGAAGAAGATAAACACGTCGGCGAGCTCACCCACGTACGGGTCATCGTTGATCGAGGCGTCTGTCGGGTAGGTAGCCCACGGCTTCCACGGCGTCTCGTCAAGCGCCTCGGTCACCTCCTTGATGATCGCGAGCGTCTGGTCGCAGATGTACCGACGTCGCGTCTCGACGTCCATCGTTTCGAAGCTGTGACCCATGATCTCCTGTAGTTGACCCTGGGCACGCAGCAGCTCCCAGATCACACCATTGACGCTCATTCCTTGATCATTCCTTCCAGTTCCATGAGGTAGCGGTCGCGGGGCCACACCTTGGCGCGCAGGCACGCGGCCTGCGCCTCGGCGAGCTCCCGCAGCTCGCTCGTGGTGAGGGCCTCGACGTCCTGCACGTCGGCGAGGTACGGCGCGCCCAGGTTGCGAACCTCATCCGGGTCGGCCAGCAGCACCGATCGGGTGATCGCGGCGTACACGAACCGGTTGCGCCACCAGCCCGAGCCCGCGACCTTCTTGTAGAGCGGCGACAGGACGCCCCAGCTGTCGGCGTACAGCCGCACGAGGTCTGCCTCCTGCATCACCGCGGCACCCTCCTTCGGGCGGCCGGCGAGGTGCAGGTTCCAGGTCATGGGTCCCAGTGACTTGAGCCACGCGGACTGGTCGCTCAGCACGCCGAGCACCCACCGACGGTGACGCTCGCCGTCGGTCAACGGCGGCTCGTTGGTGTGGTACGACCGCGTGTACGAGGTGGGGTCGAGGAAGTATGACCGATCCGCGGGCAGGTGACCCGAGAGCAGCTTGTGGTTGCCCCACGCGAACGCGGGGTAGATGACCGGCGGCCACGGGCGGGTCAGCATGCGCTCGAGGTGGTGGTCCAGGGCGCGCTGCCCCTCGGGGCTCACCAGCCACTCGTATCCGGGTCGGCCCTTGAAGACGGTCTCCCGGGCGAGCCGGCTCGGCAGTCGCGCGACGGTCATGAGGTTGTCGAGCAGGCGGGGGAACTGCCAGTCGTCGACGTTGAGGATGACCCGCTTGCCCGCGGCCTCCGCTCGCTCGATCAGGTTGATGACGGGGTAGACGTGGTGGCCGGCGATGCTGAGGCACGGGACCTGACCCACGATCAGGACGTCGTGGGTCAGGGCCTCCGCGTCGTCGATCACCACCGGGCGCTGCGTGACCTCGTGACCGAGGTCACGCAGCGCCTGAACGTGCATGTCCAGCACGGGCTGGTAGCCCTGCTTGGTGCCGCTGCCGCACTGCTGCTGAGTGCAGCCGGTGACGAGGATGCGCATCGGTCAGAAGGGCAGCTCGGGCGACGCCGGGGCGACCGGGGCCGGGCTCGCCGGCGGCGCGGTCGGTGCCGCGGGCGACGGCTGAGAGGTCGACACCGCGGGGGCCGCCGGCTGGTTCGCCGTGGGCGTCGGCAGCTGAGCCGACGCCGGCGGGGCGGTGGTTGCGGTGCCGGCGGTCGCCGGCAGCACCTGCTGCACCTCGTTCCGGTCCTGCCCCTGGTACTCCCGGATGCCGACCTTCACCCGGCACGTGCGGCCGACCAGGGTCGCGGCGACCGTCTCGAGCGGCGGGTTGACCGCGAAGAACGCCTCGTCGAGGCCCAGGGCCGCCATGTGCCGGAAGAAGAACGCGAGGGCGTTCGCGCTGTCGGGCGAGATGACGAACTGGTTGAAGATGCCGCGGCCCTCGTGAGGGCCGTTCTGCACCTTGAACGTGACCTTGATCATGTCCTTGCCGGTGGAGGACTGGGTCGCCTCCGCGGTGTCGACGTAGACGTCGTAGACGCCGACCGGGACGGGCGTGAACGCGGCGTCGCCGGCGGCCTTCTGCAGGTCCTGCCAGTTGATGCTTGCCATCGGTGTCGTTGCTCCTACTTCTCGCTCAGGTCGACGGTCAGGGAGGCCGTCGAGGACGTGGTGGGCAGCTCGCCCTCGCCGCGGATCTTGGCGAGGATCTCGCTGATGTTCGGGTTGTCGACGTGGGAGCTGAGGAGCTGCTCCGGCAGGCGGTGCCCGGTCTCGAAGCCCGGGAAGTTGCCGCAGAAGAGCCGACGGGTCTGGGTCCCGTCCTCGCCGACGACGACGTCGAGGTAGCAGCACGCGTCGACGTAGTACGGCAGGGTGGTCGCGAGCGAGCCCTGGATGTGGGGCCCCCACGCGCCGTCGTTGCGCTGCTTGGCCATCGCGATGAGCAGCACGGCATCGAGCGGCTTGAGGGGGTTGGTGACGAGGTCGCGGAACTTCCGGACCAGGTCGCTGACCACCCGCAGGAGCTGTCCCCAGTCCTGCACCTTCATGGCGCTGGAGCCGACCATGTCGTCGATGGCGCGCTGCTGGATCTCCGAGATGGAGTCCATGACGACGCTGCGGAAGGGGTGCTTGCCGCTGTTCAACCACTCGTAGGCCTTGAGCACGTCCTTGTACTCACGAACCGGCACGAGCGCGGTGTCCCAGGTGCCGTCGTGAACCGGCGGCGGTTGGCTCTTGGGGTCCCAGATCACCTTGCGGCTCGGGGTCCACCGGCTGCCGGCCTCCGCGTCGAGCACGACGCGGGGCGCCGGCGTGGTGTCACCGAGCCAGGACTTGCCCTTCTTAGACGCACCGAAAACGATGCAGTTGAAACCATAGTGGTTGTCCGCCACCGTTCCTCACTCTCCGGTTCCGACCGTTCCGAGGTCCGCGACCAGGGTCTGGATAGTATCGCGCTCGTAGTACTGATAGGGATCCCCGACGACGAAGTTCGCCCGCAGGGCCGCCTCCCACCGGCTGCCGTCGTCCATGAGCGGGCAGACCTGGCTGAACGGGCAGCCCCAGTCGCAGTAGTCGCTGGGGGTCGGATAGACCACGCCGTGGTGGTCATCCGCGGGGTCGCCGGAGTCGAGGCGAAGGTGAGCCTCGAGGATCTGACCCGCGACCGCGGTGACCCGCTGATAGGTTGCGTTGAGGTCGTGCCGGTTGTAGCTGATCTCAACCTGCTGGTAGAACGGTGGGCTCGCGCGAACCGTGCGCTTCGACCGCTTGAGCATGGTGTACAGCGCGCCGTCGACGCGGTGCTCTGGGTGAGTGAGCGCGAGCAGCATGGAGTAGAACCGCATCTGCTGGTCGAGCACGAGCCGGTCGGCCTTGCTCAGGGAACCCACGGTCTTGAAGTCCCGCAGCAGGAGCGCGCCGTCGGTCCGGCGACGCACGAGCTGGTCGAGCTTGGCGCGCAGGGTGACCGGCCCGAGGTACGTGTCGACGACGTGCTTGAGCTCGCGCTCGACGCCGACGGTCTCGAGGAGGACGTCGACGCCCTCGTCGTCGAGCCACTGGACGTAGCCCTCCACCATCGCGAGGGCCCAGTCGAGCTCCTTGCCGAGCTCGAGCGCGAAGTCGGGGCGCTCGAGGGCGGCCGTCTCGTAGATCCACCGAAGCGCCGCGAGGGGGTCGATGCCGTGGCCGTACCACGCCTCGAGGGCGAGGTGGATCCGACTGCCGAGCTGCGCGACGCCCACGGGTGACGTGCTCTCGGGACGGGGCTGCCAGTGCCAGTGGTAGGTGAGCGCCCACTGCCGGCGGCACCGCTGAAATGACTGCATCTCACTGTTGCTGATCTCGTACACGTCAGCTACCTCCCAACAGTCGCCGCAGGGTTGTCTCGTCCTGCAGGACCTCCTCGATGCGGACTCCCTTGCGCTCCAGGGTGTCGCGTCGGCGCTCCTCCACGGTGTCGGGAGCGATCTGCTCCACGATCGTGATCGCCTCGTGGATCTCGGAGCCGATGCGGTAGATCCGGTCCTCTCCCTGCGTGTTGCGCAGGGGACTGAACGATCGCTGCATGAACAGCATCGTGTCGGCCCGGGTCAGGGTCAGGCCCTCCGCGCCGGCTCCCAGGGTGAGCAGCATCACGCGGAGGCGACCCTCCTGGAAGCGGCGCACGTTCTCCGCCCGCTCGTAGGGCGACAGCGCGCCGGTCACGAGGCCGTGGCTGACCCGCTCCCGCTTGAGGCGCTCCGCGGCGAGCTCGATGAGCTGCCGGGACTCCGCGGCGACCACGAGCGGCTTGGGGTCGAGCTCGCCGAGGAAGTCGACGAGGTCGTCGACCTTCGGTGACGCGCCGGTGAGCCGGACGTTGCCGTCCTCGTCGATCTCCGCCGCCGCGGACGCGAACTGCACGAGCCGGGTGAACTGCTCGATGGGCGTCCGAGCGACGAGGATCTCGTTGAGCTGCGCGAGCATGGTCAGCTCCATCTGCCGGTACGCCTTGGCCTGCTTGGCGCCCATGGGCGTCTCACGGTAGACGGTGGGCAGCTTGGGCGGCAGCTGAGGCAGCGCGACGCGCTTCAGGACGCGCCGGAAGAGGGGCGTCGTCACGGCGCGGAACTCGGGCTCCGTCGCGGGGTTGATCCCGATCACCTCGGAGCCACCCCAGAGCCCGTAGGACTTCTCCGCGTAGCGGTCGAGGTACCGGGTCCGGGACGGGAACCAGTCGGGAAGCACGGCGTGCAGGAGGCCCCACAGGTCACCCACGTGGTCGTTGACGGGGGTGCCGGTGAGCGCGAACCGGTGCTCGGCCTGGTGGGCGACGGCGAACGCGGCGAGGGTCTGCTGCGACGAGGGCACGGTGGTCTTGGTGCCGTCGTCATTGCGGACCTGCTTGCCGCCCACGTGACAGAGCCGGTGCGCCTCGTCAAAGATGATGGTGCGGTGTCCGAGCTGGTTGAGCTCCTTGGGGGTCTTCTGCGCCTCGGTGAGCCGCACCGAGCCGAAGGGCGCGAGCCGAGAGTGAAGCTTGAGCAGGTCGTAGTTGATGACGTACACGTCGGCGGGCGTGGTGAGCTGCTCGCGGCGCTTGGCCATGGAGCCGTCGACGACGACGACGTCCAGCTCGGGGGCCCACTCAGCGAGCTCCCGCAACCACACCGTGTTCTTGAGGCTGTTGGGGCAGACGATGAGCGCGGGAAACGGCTCACGGTCGAGCTTCTCGAGAACCTGCAGCGTGCGGATCAGCTGAACGGTCTTGCCGGTTCCCATCTCGTCGTAGAGGCCGGCCCGACCGGTGAGGTAGAGGTACGCCACGCCGGCCCGCTGAAACGGCTTGAGGTTGAGCTGGTCGCCGGCCTCGATCCGGTCGATGGTGGCGTTGATGGCGGCGAACACGGCGCCGTCCGCGGAGCTCAGGTCCATCGCCTCCCGAACGACCTCAACGGGCTGCAGGAAGTCCCGGCGGAACTCCCAGGCCCAGGCGATGAGGCTCTCGTCGAGCTCGAGGTCGCCCCTGAAGACGCCGCGAAGCTGCAGGCACGCGGCCCAGGTGAGCGGGGCCCGCCAGGTGTTGGTCGGCTTGTGCCACGCGCAGCCGGGAACCGTGGCGAGGCGGTCCTTGTCGGCGAGGCCGGCGGTGATGACGATGCGGTTGAGGTCACGGTCGACGCGCGCTCTAGCCATCGAGGCCCTCACTCACGAGCCGCTGGAGCGTCTCCGGGGGCAGCAGCCCCTCACGCAACAGGTAGGCCAGCAGGTGAGCCGCGGCCGCGTTGGCGTCCTTCCGTCCGGGAACGCGCCAGCCGAGGATCTCGAGCTTGCCGCCGTCCTGACCGAGGTTGCGGGCCGAGCTCGGCATCGGCTTGAGCACCTGACAGCTGTAGTACCGGGTGACCCACTCGAGGTAGCCGATCACCAGCAGCGCGCTGTCGTCGTGCTTGACCCGGTTACCGGTGATGAGGTACTGCTCCCAACCGATCGCGAGGCGATTGGCGGCGCTCGAGGTGATCGAGTGCAGCTCGCACTCGACGCTGAAGGCGTCGTCCTGGCCGCTGGCGAAGGTGCCGAGGGTGTTCCACAGCGCCCAGCCCGTCGACTTGCCGGGGTCGACCCAGATGATCGTCCTGACCGCGTGCTGCTCGGCGACGATGTCGGTGAGGCGACCACTGTTCAGGCTAGCTCGCGCCACGGTTCCTCCTTCCGGTCGTTCCTGAGATCAACCCTACCAGGTGGGTGATCAATTGTAAACAGGTTTGATCAGGTCTTCTTCCACCGCTCGGTGAGGATCGAGGCCTCGCAGAGCAGGGGCACGGCGTACGTGTCGCGGTCGGTCATGAGCTCGATGATCTGATGCCTCGCGTCCTCAGCGTCCTCGAGGGGAACCTCAAAGATGATCTCGTCGTGCACGGGAAGCAGCATCGCGTCGTCGAAGCCGCCGTTGGAGCAGGCGATGATGGAGCGCTTCAACGCGTCCGCGGCCTCCGCCTGCAGGCGGTAGTTGAGCAACGCGAAGTCGCGGCCGTTGTCGGCGGGCAGGTAGCGGCCCATCGACGTCCACGTGGCAGGCTTGCCGTTGGCTCGCTTCTCCGCGGCGGCCTCCCGGTAGATGGCCTTGGCCATCGACTCGAGACCGGGGAACTGCTCGTTGAAGTCGTCGTGGATCGGCTTGACCTGCTCAACCGGCAAGCCGATGGAGCGAGCCATGGTGACGAGGCTCGCGCCGTAGAGCTTCGCGTAGGACATCGTCTTGACGGCCTGTCGGCGGGAATCCTGCTTCGTGATCGTCTCGCCGTACATGCGGCTGGCGATCCCGGAGTAGATGTCGCCGTCACCCTCATCCGCGGCGCGGAACACGTCGATGAGGTTCTGGTCACCGCTGACCGCGGCCGCGAGGCGCATCTCAATCTGACTGAAGTCGCAGGTGATGAACGCCTTGCCGGGTCGAGGGATGAACGAGCCACGGACGATCTTGTCGTTGCGGTGCAGGGTCTGAAGCGCGGGTTCGGTGACGGACATGCGGCCGGTTCGAGCCTGCATGGTGTTGATCTGCGGGTGAACGACGTCGTTGGCGTCGCAGAGCTCGAGGAACTTCTCGAGGTAGCTGCCGATCACCTTCTCCGCGTGCCGCGCCTCGATGACCGTCTTGGCGAGCTGCCGGGCCGCCTCGGGGACGCCCTCGTAGGCGACGATCGCCTCGAGGGTCTCCTTGTCGAGCTTGGGCTGACCGGTGGGCGTGGTCTTGGTGATGGTGAGGCCGGCCTGAGCGAAGCCGGCCGCGAGCTGCTTGGCCGACAGGAGGCTCGTGACGTTGAAGTTGTCCTTGAGCCAGGTGCGCGTCTCGCCGGCGTACCGCTTGAGCCGCGTGATCGCGTCGTTGACGTAGTCGCGGTCGATCATGACGCCACGGTGGGACATCTCACCGCAGATTCGGGACGTGGCGAGCTCGAGCTCGTACACCGGTTGGGACCGCTCCCGAACCGGGTGAAGCTTCTCGAAGAGGTGGGCGGTCAGGACGGGATCGAGCGCGCCGTAGACCCAGTACATCGGAAAGTTGTAGGGAACGGTGGCCCAGGTCCAGCCGTTGTCCCGCATGCCCTCGTGGAGGAGGCGCTCGCCGGCGGTCGCCTTCTTGTCGATGAGCCGAGCCGACAGTGGCTTGAGGCCCTTGGGCACGGTGGGGTCCCAGATCGCGGCGAGCGTCATCGTGTCGTGGCCGTTGGCCCACGGGATGTCGATGTCGCCGCGGTGCTTGAGGAAGCCGTGGTCGAACTTGCGGTGGTGCGCGACGGTGAGCTCCTCGTACCGGTTCAGCTTCTCCCGGGCGAGGCCGCCCCACAGCGGCCACGGGATGGCCCACCCCGTGTCGAGGTCGCCAACCTGAATGAGCCGAAGGTCGTCGGTGTGGTGGCTGAGGCCGCCGGTCTCCGTGTCGAACGCGAGGATTCGTCGGCGCTCACCGAGCCAGCGGGCGAACTCCAACGCGTCGTCGAGGGTCTCAACGAGCTTGAGCTGCACGTGGTCGAGTGGGCTGCCGCTCGTTCGCGCGGGTGACCGCTCGGGAACCGCGACCGCGGTCTCCACGACCGCGGTGGGCGCGACGGTGGGGGGTTGGTAGACCTCAAGCTCGCTCACGAAGCGGTCCGTTCGAGTCGGCGAATCCGGTGGTGTAGCCGTCGGCCCACGCGTCGAACAGGGCCTCCGCGAGGTTGACCCACAGCGGGCTTCCCGGCGCGATGTCGTGCTGGGACTGAAGCTGATCGAGCAGCCGGCTGAGCTCCGTGAGGCTCAGCGCGATCGGCTTCTTGGCGGTATCGCTCACAGGTTCTCCACTCGGTTGGCTCGCACCACGGTCAGCCCGCACTCACGGAGGTAAGCCTCCACGACGTCCGGCTGCCGGTGCTCGTCTCGGGATCCGACGACGTGCACGACCCGTCGGATCCCGGAGTTCGCGATCAGCTTGGCACAGTTGATGCAGCACGCCGCGGAGACGTAGATCGTGCCGTCCTGGATCTCAGTAAAGTTGGCGCGAATCAACGCGTTCGCCTCTGCGTGGATGGCGCAGCACTCGTCGTAGGACGAACCGGTGTCACCTCGCTGCGCGCGGGGGCACCAGTCGGCGCAGGTGCCGGTGAGCTGCTGGCCCCGTGGTGGGCCGTTGTAGGACGGTGGCATGGATCGGTTGTCCGACGTGACGATCACGGCACCGACCCTCATCCGGTCACACCGACTACGGAACGCGACGGTCTGCGCGATCGCGAGCCAGGTCTGGTCCCACGTGGGTCGGCCGTCGACGAGGTCGGTCACTTGCTGGACGATCCCTCGTCGTCGGTCTCGTCCTCGAAGGTGTTGCCGTAGACGTACTCGTGGTCGGGCCAGCTGACGCGCACGGTCGCGCGCTCGATCAGGTCGTCGACGACCTTGACGTCCTCGTCGCTGATCACGCCGTTGGGGAAGCCGTGCTCGGGGTTCTCGGCGACCTCGGAGATGGTGATGTACTCGACGTCGGTGGCGTGGTCGAGGATGAGGTCGGCGGCGTAGCGGTGCAGGCGGTCGAGGTCGGTCACGGGGTGGTCTCCAGTTCGTTGTCGGTGGTGAAGCACGTGCCGCAGACGTGACCCGGGGTCACGTAGCGGCAGGTGAGGCAGAGAGCCTCGTCGTCCGGGTTGAGCGGTGGAACGTGCTGGGACAGCCACGCGGCGCTGGGGTTCTCCCAGGTCGGCAGCTCGTTGAAGCAGGCGGCGACCGCGTTCATTGAGAGATCGGTGAACGACCGGTGCTCGATGTGGAAGAGGGGAACGGGAAGGCCGACGTTGATGACCGAGTCATCGATCCTCGCGTCGAAGTCACCGTCCAGAACGCGGTAGGCGGCGTCGAGGTCGCGCTCGTAGAGGTGCATGGAGCCAACGCTGTGCGAGTACTCGCCGGGCTCAACGCCGAGCGCGCACGCCATCGTTCGCTGCAGGCAGCTGAACATCATGAGGTCGTACGGCAGGCCGAGCCACGCGTCGTTGCTGCGCATCGTGACGCGGAGGTGCAGCGCCCCGCCGCGGATGAAGAACTGCAGCGTGGTGGTGCAGGGAACGTCGCGGGAGTCGACGTCGTGCTCGTGGCCGGTCCACAGGCTGACCACGGCCTGTCGGGTGTCGGGGTCGCGCCTAAGCAGCCGCTCCACGGCCAGCAGCTGGTCGTGGGCTCGGGGACCGTACGCGCCGAGCAGGCGGCCGCCGTTGGCGAACTGACTGAACCGACCGCCGCTGGCGCGGTCGAGCTGGTTCAGGCTGCTGATGCCGCCGACGAGGTGCATCGCCTCGGTGGCAGCGATCCTGAGGTTTGGCTTGCGACGGGTGCGCAGGACGTGGACCTCACCGGGGTCGGTGATCCGCAGGGTGACGTTCAGGTCCTCGTGCGTCGCGAGGCCGCGGGGGGCGACCCGACGAACCTGACTGCTGGTCGCGAGGTGGTGCAGCAGGGTCGCGTACGCCTCCGAGCCGGTTTCCTCAACGATCTCCATGCAGGGCCTCCTTGAGGGACGCGACGTAACCGTCGAAGTTCTTGTTCCTGAAGCGCTTGGCGAACTGCGGGTGGTGAGCGGTGCGGTGAACGACGCCCGCCATCGTGAGCCGAGCGCTGGCCTTGGAACCGAGGGCAACGACGTTGGGTTCGTCGAGCTCACGCCACAGCTGACGAACGTCGACGTCGGTCTCGTTCGAGTTGATGAGCCCAACCTCGGTGTGGTACTCGGTCGCGATGACGGCGTCCCACAGCCACTGGCTGCAGCCCGCGCCGTTTACCGGCGTGAACGGTCGGGTGAGATCGGGCCGGGGCCGGTGGTTGCGCTCGTCGCCGACGAGCAGGAAGCTGGGCCACAGGGGGCCGACGTAGGTTCGCTGGCTTCGGTGAACGACGTTCAGGGCGCGAACGTGGCGGTTCCACGCGACCTCGAGCAGGCCCTGAAGCGTGGTTCGACGACCCTCGAGGCCGGTGAGAACGATCCAGTCAAAGCGCTCGGCGTGCGCCTGGTACTCGGCGTGGATGCGCGGCAGCTCGTCGAACTTGGTGAGGTCGTCACCGCGGGTGAGAAACCGCGCCTGCAGCTCGTGGTACGCCGGCAGGCACATGACGCGGACCGCGCCGAGCGCGTCGAGGCTGGCCTCGACGTGCGCGAGGCCAGCAGTGCTGAGCCGGCTGTGGCCGCGCCACAGGGGGCCGTAGATCGCCTCGCCGACGTGCCAGCGGTCCATCACGACGAGGTGGTGGTCGGAGTCGATGAGCCCCCGAAGCGGCTCGACGTCGAGCACGCTCTCGTACTCGGTGAACGGGTCGGCGTCCGGGGCCGGTGGGCCCTTGTGGACGCGTTGACCGAGCCAGCCGCGCTCGGCGGCCGCCTCGATCAGCTGCTGGGTGAGGGTCGACTTGCCCCCGCAGTCGGGTCCCTCGATGGTGATCAGCAAGGACGGTCAGCCTCTCTGGTCACGGTGCAGGTCGAGGACGAGCTCCAGGAGCTCCCGGGTGCGCTCGAGGTCACGCTTGGTCTGGTCACCGCGCAGGTGGCACTTGACGGCCTGGTCGAGAAAGCCGTAGCAGAAGACCATCGCCTCGGCTCGGTCGCGGGGGATCCGCGGGAGAAGCGCCTCAGCCTCGAGCTGAAGCCTGCTTGGTTCGGGCACGGTTCCATCCTCTCGTTCCTGATTCCAGATCGTACCGCGTGAGCTGGTCGACGACACGATTGGTGAACGGTCGTCCCGGTCCCGGAGCCCATAGGACCGGGACGACCCCCTCGACGCGGGGCGTCGCACCGCCGCCGCGTCGTCCCCCAATTGCAGTTGGGGGGAGCCGTGATCCTACAGGGGCTGCAGCAGGTAGATCCGACCGGCGGTGTCGCGGACGAGCGGGGTGCCGTCCTGGCCGTACCCGATGACCTCGACGAGCTCGCCGACGCCGATCGCGAAACCGAACGGCGTGGGTGACGCCGGGGTCGGCTGCGCGACAGCCTTGACCGCCCTGGCCTTTCGGACCGGGACCTCGATCGGCTCCGGGACGTCGTCACCGGTGATCTCGTTGACCGACTTGGTGCCGCGGAAGATGAACGCGCCCGAGGTGGGAACCTCGATGATGAGGTTGGGCTTGTTCCGGCGCAGCTGGTGGATGAGGGTGTTGACGTTGCCCCGATCGTAGTCGGTCAGCTCAGCGAGCCGCTCCGTGGTCAGGACCTGGTCCTTGTTGTCCTGGAGAATCTGCAGGAGCTGTCGGGTCACGCCGGTGCGTCGTTCCGTCTTCAATTCCATTTCCTCTCGTTCCGGGTGGTGCTGGTGAAACCGTACCACGTGGACGGTCTATTGTAAACAGAGTCAGAGCCGGCGCACCTGAGTCAACGCGACGGCGATGACGGGGTCGACGCTCTTCGCCCGATCGAGAAGCAGCAGCGCCGGCATGCTGAACTGGCCGATCGAGCGGCCCTTGGTGAGGCGCAGCCGCTGCAGCAGCTCCTCCACGTCCCGGCACTCGTACGCCGAGTACCAGTCGATCTCCATCTTGACGACGGTTGGGTCACCGGGGTCGACCGCCTCCACGTCGAGGGGCCGGCACTCCTCGCAGGGCTCCGGGATCGGCTCGGTGCAGGCCTCGTCGAGGTAGCGGTCGGCGAGGTCGACCAGGGGGATCGGGACCCCCCGCTCGCAGCCATTGGCTGCGTGGTACACGGTGGATCGGCCGATCACCTGCAGCACGTAGCGCTGCGTGCCGTCGGTCAGTCGGTAGAGAACGAGCTCGGTCCAGCGGGGCTGGCTGCGGTCGTCGCTCGACGAGTCCGTGACCAGCTCTCCCTGGAACTCGAGAACCTCCTTGGTGTCCCGTACCCGGACCCAGCCGGACGGGGGTGGCGGCAGCTTGACCGCGCGAATGTCTTCCATGATTCCTGCTCCCTTCCTGTGGTGATCCTACCACGCGGCGGACGATCAGCCAGCGCTGAGATTGCTGTTTACAAGCTGCGGTGCGCCGTGGTACGGTATCCAGCAGCGGTCGACCGAGACCGCCGAACGAGGAATCGAGGAACCCGTGAGTGACCTTCGCGTCGCGTCCACCGAGCAGCTGGCCGGCATCGCTCGAGCCTGCGACATCCACACCTACGACGCCCGGCTCAAGCCCGAGCTGCTGAGCCAGCTCGAGCCGGCCGGCTACCACGTGCTGATCCTGACCACGCGGCACCACCGCGACGGCCGCCACACCGTGGCGCACCACCGGACGCGGGCGCTGCTGAAGGTTCAGGGCTCACCCGATCCAGTGATCGTCTCGCTCGACGTGGCCGTGAGCCGTTGGGACGACCTGCCGACCGCGGAGGACGCGCTGCGCGCTCAGGGGCTGCTGTCGGAGCTGAACCGGTGAGCTACCAGGGCACCGACGACGTCAACCGCGAGATCACGCGAATCGTGAACCACGCGGGGCTCAACCCCGACGACGCGCTCGCCGTTGAGACGAGCTACGTCGGCTACCAGTTCACGACGTGGATCCGCGGCGTCGACCTCGACCTCGCCCGGGCGGTCCTGACGGTGTACCTGCTGGACCGCGCGTGGGTCAGGCTCGAGGTCGAGGGCGACGCCCTCGTGCTCGTGCAGTGGGACCGATAGGTAAGGAGCGAGACAATGACCCCCAACACGATCAGCCAGCTGCTCGGCAACGCGCTTCACCACGCGGGGCTCGCGGTCGCGGTGATCGACACGAGGCTGGTGGAGAACGGTCGGCTCTTCGAGACGACGATCAACCCCGCGGTCGGCAGCGACGCGGAGAAGATCGCGATGGTGCTGCGCGGCTACCACGGTGGCGCGTACGGTACGAGCGTCGAGGTCAAGGGCCGCGTCGTCACCAGCCGGCAGCTGAACAAGTGAGCGACTTTCACGTGACGACCCGGGACGGTCACTCGATCGGGCTCAACGAGGACGGCGAGCTGTGGTTCAACTCCTGCTGTGACGCCGACAACGTCTACCTCACCGTGGAGCAGGCGCTTCAGCTTCGTCGTACCCTCGACACGTTCCTCACCAACAAGGGGTGGTTCAAGCGTGGAACTGAGTGAGGACCAGGCGAACGCCCTGGACCGCGTCACCGACTGGTTTCAGGGCGCGCCGGCGTCCACGTACTGCGAGGGTGAGCTCTGCGAGGAAGAGTACCCGCACACGCACGGCAACGCCCACGGATACCCAGTCCTGTCGATCGGCGGGCTCGCCGGCTCCGGCAAGACGTGGCTGACCGGACAGCTCAGCGAGGTCCTCGGGGCCCGCTGCGCGTACGGCGCGCCCACGCACCGGGCCGCCGCAGTCCTTCGCGGCAAGCTCGGTGAGCGCGACGCCCTCAACGTGCGGACCTACCACTCCCTGCTGTACATGGCTCGCTCCACGTACCGCTGCCTGCGCACCAACCAACCGATGACGGTCATCCCGTGCGGCTGCCCCGACCCCGAGGAGTGCGACTGTGCGCTGAGGTTTGAGCCGTGCGTGAAGAACGCGGACCACACCTGCCAGGTGCACGAGGACCTCAAGTTCACGCTGCGGACCGCCGTCGGCGGCCGGCGCGACCTGATCATCCTCGACGAGGCGTCGATGGTGTCCGAGGAGCGGGTCAAGGAGATCGCGTCCCTCGGCGTGCCGGTGCTGCTGGTGGGGGACCACGGGCAGCTCGCGCCGGTCAAGGAGGAGATGAACCGGTGGATGAAGAGCCCGGACATCGTTCTCACCACGAACCACCGGCAGAGCGACGTCACGGGCATCATCAGCGCGGCCCGGCACGTTCGGGAGACCGGCCGCCTGCCGCTGGGCACGTACGGGGACGGCTCCACGGCGTGCGTCTCCGCGGCGCTGCGACCGGAGGTGCTCGCGGTTGCGTCCCGGGACCGGCTGCCGCCGTCCCCGAACCACGCGATCATCACGCACACCAACAAGCTGCGGTCCGCGGTGAACCGCGGCTACCGCGACACGCCGGCGCACCTCGCCGCACCCGGCCAGCCGGTCATCGACGACCGCGTCGTGTCCCTGCAGAACGGGGACCGCGTCATCGTGCAGCCGGGTGAGGGCCTGGGTCGGGGCGAGGACGGCTGGCGGCCGACGGGTGAGATGGAGTTCGTGTTCAACGGCTCCACGGGCACGATCCGCTCGGTTCGCAAGCCGGAGCGTCCCGGGCAGCGATGGGTGACCTGCGTGGTGGAGCTGGACGCGGACCGCCGCGGAAAGCCAGGCTGCCACGTGCTCACGCAGCTCGTGGTCAAGCAGCTCGGCGCGGAGCAGCGGCTCGCCCCCAACGAGTACCCGGACGGCCGCCACCTGTGGGACCTCGCCTACGCGCTCACCGCGCACAAGGCGCAGGGCTCCGAGTTCAGCAAGGTCGTCGTGCTCGACACGAAGCCACCGGAGCCCAGGCGGTGGCTGTACACCGCCATGACCCGAGCGAAGGACAAGCTCGTGGTCGTCAACTGGAACAAGTAGGAAGCGGAGAACCAACGATGACTGACAAGCGAGTGACGCTGCCCGAGGTGGGTGACGTGTTGATGCTCGAGGTACGCGGCGTCGTCAGTGAGCACGTCGTCACGAGCGTGAACCCCAACGAGGGCACGTTCACGGCTGAACCGAGGACCAAGTGATGACCGAGGACGAGCTGAGGCTGGTCGCGCAGCTGTGCGACCTGGTGGAGGACCTGGCGCTGGCCCTGGAGATCCCGGCGGCGTCCCACGAGGCGCGGCAGATCGCGCGGAAGCTGCGGACGGGGGTGACGGAGTGAGCTACGACCAGGCGCTGCCGCAGGTGTTCCCCCACGTTATCGTGGTGAGCCGCCACCACGTGCCGCGGATCGCGGAGCTGCTCGCGAGCGCCGACCACCGGTACGCGAACGGTAGCAGCTTCGCGGTCGCGACGAACTCGGACCGCGGCACGGTCAAGCTGTGGCTGTCCGACGCGAGCCTTCAGCGGTTGGAGGCGGATGACCTGTGGGAGCACCACGTCACGGGAACCGGCGAGTGGAGGTTGACGTGCGGCTGAGCCGTCCCTGCTACGACAAGCCGTGGCGCTGCCCGGGCTGGGCCGGCGGCGGCATGCGGTACGCCAAGCGCGATCGCTGCGAGGGCGGCCGGATGCTGGGGTGGAACCACGGCGAGCAGCGCTGGCCGCACCTGTGGTTCCACCGCTGCAACACCTGCGACGTGGTGACGCTGCCGTTCGCGTTGCGGTGGGTCATCAGCGTGGACTGGTGGGGCGTCGTCACGCGACGGGCCGCGTGGCGACTGGAGAGCTGGTGGCTCGACGTCCGGGAGCGCTGGGGGAACCGCCGGTGAGCCGACCGATCCCCAACCACGTTCACGGAACGAGAAACGGGTACAGCAATTACGGCTGTCGCTGCTCGCCGTGCACGACCGCGCACTCAGCCAACATTGCGGTGAGGCGACGCGAGAGATACCAGGAGCCGGTTCCAGATCACGTGCACGGCACGGACAACGGCTACGTCAACTACGGCTGCAGGTGTCGACCCTGCAAGACGGCTCACGCCGACTGCGCTCGAGATCGCCGAGGCTCGACGAGGACGACGAACGTGAAGGGAGGCAGCTAATGCCGAGCATCGTGGAAACCCTGGAGCAGGAGAAGATGTGGTACGGCCAGGACGGTCGACCGTACCTCATCGAGGAGATGGAGCTGAGCCACGTCACCAACACCCTCGCCTTTCTGCGACGACGCGCCCCGGACCTGCAGCGGCACCGCGCCTGGTGGGACGCGCTGAACCAGCGCGTGACCCAGTGGCAGGGCCTCGAGGACGACCCCGCGGCGTGGCTCGAGCGCCGGCCGCTGATCAAGGCCCTCAAGTACGAGCTGCTGCTTCGCGGCACCGTCGACGGCGAGGTCGTCGACGTGAGGGGTGAGCTGGCGTCACCGCCGGTGGAGGTTGGCACCGGCACCGACCTCGAGCCCCGGTGACGCGGCGGCACCGTCGGGGCTACGGCCTCGCCCGACCGTGCCCCGCGTGCGGCCGTGCCATCTGTCGGGTGCCAACCACGGGGCGGATCCTGCGGCACAACCTGCCACTCGTGCCACCGGATGGCACCTTCTGGATGAGGTGGCACGGGAAGCTGACACCAGCTGGCACGTCACCGGAGCCCGGCTACCCATCCATCCCCAAGCCCCACACCCGGTGCCAGGCATCGGGTGCCACCGACGAGGAGTGGCATGCCAAACGGCAACCAACGGGGTAGCGCCGCGCAGCGACGGGCCCGTCGGCAGTGGCTGCTCGACACCTTCGGTGACGGAACCACGGCCATGTGCCACCTCGAGGTGTCAGATCGCTGCGAGATGGACCTGACGCTCGAGACGCTGACCGTGGATCGGATCGTGCCCAGGTGCGAGGGCGGCACCTACCGCCGGGACAACATCCAGCCGGCGTGCCGGCCGTGCAACGACGCGCAGGGCGCGCGGCTGCGCTGGCGCGACCGATAGGGGTTTACATTCTAGCCGTGAGCTGGTAAAGTCACCTCAGACCAGGAACGAGGAACGAGAGGAAGAGCGGCGATGGCCAGGTTTGGAAGACACATTCCCGTGATGAGCGTCGATGGCAAGACCGAGATCGGCGTCTGCTGGGAGACCTTTCTGGGTCACTGGCAGGCGGCCCGTCCTGACCTGACGATGATCACGGGCGGCGAGGGGTGGGACGGCGGCATCTACGTGTCGCGAGAGGCGGCGGAGGCCGCCGTGCGTCGCGACGACGAGCGTCGGTTCGGTGCGCGGTGAGTGCGCGATGGCTCAACGCGGTCGAGAATGTGCTGATGTGGTTGACGCTGCTGAGTGGGCCATCCCTGTTCGTGGTGGGATGGATCACCGCGAGCCCCATGTTGCTCTTCTTGAGCGCTCCCACGACGCTCGCGCTCGGTGCACTGACGGCGACGATCATCAAGCCGGTGACGGCCCGGTGAGCCGCAAGCTGCTGCTCGGCCGCAAGCGCTGCACCGCCGTGATCACGGTTGCGACCCGGTCCCTGCTGGGACGCCGCACCCAGGGGGAGACCGTCTGGTGCCTCGAGGAGGAGGGCCACGCGGTGAAGCTGAACCCCACCAACCACCACGGCGTCGCCACGCAGCTCAAGCACCACCCGCTCAGCGTGGTCTGGGAGGTCAACCGGCACGGGCACGCGGTTCTGCTCGCCCCCGACAACCTGGTGGAGGTGCCGTGATGAACGACCGCCGCTGCCCCGCGGCGATCACGCTCGCGACCGGCGAGCGCGGGCAATGCCACAAGCCGTGGGGCCACGAGCTGGTCGCCCTGCGGTCGGATCGCGTGCGCTCGCGTCACGTCGCGGTCGTCGACCTCGAGGGTCGGTCGCACCCCGTGACGTGGCTCGTGAACCGCGAGGGCGTGGAGGTTGACGTGACCGTGGAGCGACCGGTGGCCGGCAGCGCGCCCAAGCGAGCTGAGACGCGCCGACGCTCCTGGCTTCGCGGGCTGGGGTCGGGCCGGTGAGCTGGGACGAGGAGGGGCAGCGCCTCAAGCTGCTGCAGCGCACCGTGGCCGCGCTCGAGCTCGTGGCTGACCTGTCCCGGGCGGCGGTCACCGTCGACCCGACCGCGTGGCAGGAGGTCCGGGACGCGCGCCGGCACCTCGAGGCCGCGCGCCGCGCGATCGAGGTCGCGGGTAAGGGAAGCGAGCGGTGAGCCCACGACAGCGGGTTGGCCACGGCGCCTACAACGCGGGCCCCACGCAGCCGCGGCCACCACAGATCGTGCACCTTCGCACCGGAGCCGACACATCGTTCCCGGGACCGGCCTGCGGTATCGACAGCCGAGTCCAGAGCCGGCTCGGTCGACCGGGCAAGGTGAACCTGACCGATGACCCCGACCAGGTGACCTGCACCAAGTGCAGGCGGTCGCTGGGCTACTTCCTGATGACGAGATCGAGGTGAGAGCGGTGAGTGAGGTCGTGATGAGTCCCGTGGCCGACTCGAGGCCGGGCGGTGACCGGCGGTGACGCAGCTGAGACGAATCCAACCGAACGTTGGTCAGCGAACCGACAACCCCCGCGGCGCGAAGTGGCACCTCCGGGTCGGCGCGGACACCGCGTTTCCCGGCCCGGCGTGCGGCCGCGACCTGCAGGGAGCGAGCCGCACGGACCTGACCGATGACCCCACGCGGGTGACCTGTGGGCGGTGCCAGCGAACGGCGGCCTACGGGACCGCGAGGCGAGCCTGGGGGGCTGGAGGGTGAGCGACCGAACCGTGATCGCCCTGGACGTGGACGGGGTGCTGAACCCCAGCGGCAACCCGGCGAAGCTCAACCGACGGGGGTTCGTCAGGCACCGCGACGTGCCCGCGGGCAACGGCCGGTTCGACCTGTGGCTGCACCCCGGCCACGGGGAGCGCCTGCTCACGCTCGCGGCACACCTCGACGCGGAGCTCGTCTGGGCGACGACGTGGAACGAGCACGCGAACGCGGAGGTCGCGCCGCGAGTGGGGCTGCCGGAGCTGCCGGTGATCCACGTGACGCCGCCGTTTCGATGGCGGTCGCGGTACGAGCACTGGAAGGCCGACGCGGTTCGGGTCTGGGCTGGGTACCGACCGCTGGCGTGGCTCGACGACGAGCTCAACGCCGAGGACGAGCGCTGGGCGTGGAAGCGCGGCGAGACGCTGCTGATCCGCTGTAACCCTCAGGTGGGCCTGACCCTGCCGCAGCTGGACTACGTCGCGACGTGGGGCGACGGCGGCGCTGGGCCGCCGTGGCGCGAGGGAAGGGACTGGAAGTGACGAGCGAACGGATCGTGAGACTGGAGCAGGCGTTGGAGCTGGTGAGGCAGGCTCGCCGACAGCTGATCGACGCGTTCGACCTCACTCGTGATCAGCGGTGTGGCGGTGCGATCGCGCGAGCGGCGTCTGAGCTCGCGCACACCGATGCCGTGGTGAAAGACAACCTTCAGGCCGCGAGGGAGGGTCGATGAGCGAGCGAGAGACGCCGCGGCAGAGGCAGCTGAGGCAGCTGCGGCTGAAGCTGCACCACGCGCGGACGTTGGCCCTGGAGGTGCAGCTCGCCGCCGCGCGGTTGCTGGGGTCGAGGAGCGACGTGGAGACCGAGGCTGGCCGGACGGTGGCCGCGGCGGACGTCGCCCTGGACGCGGTTGACTGGCGGCTCGAGCGAGAGGGACGGTGACCGTGGCGACCGATCGACGGCGGCGACGGACCGCGGGTGACGCGGTTCACCTCCGGGTCGGCGCGACCACGGCGTTCCCGGGACCAGCCTGCGGTCAGGACCTTCGGGTGAGGGCCCGAGGTCAGGGCGTGAAGCGGGGCACCCGCCTCACCGACAACGTCGCGTCGGTGACCTGCCTGGTCTGCCTGAGCACCGTCGTCACGAAGCCGTCGGACGACGAATAAGGGTTTACATTTGGGGTCGCAGCTGGTAGGCTGAGCCTCAGACCAGGAACGAGGAACGAGGAGGAACCGTGAACCTGAACGACGTCAAGCCGGGCCTGCGGGTCGACGGCATCCGTCGACGCAACGGAACCTGCACCGGTGAGGTCAGCCTGCGTAGCCACGGTCCGATGACGGCTCAGTGGCGGGCCGAGGTGGCGTGGGACGCCGGCGACACCACGTGGGCGTTGGTCTCGATCCTGACCATGCTCGAGGAGGTGACGGCGTGAGTGAGAGACCGAGTGATCCACCGTTGACCGCCAACGAGCTGGCCGAGCTGGGGGACCTGCTTCGGCGCTACGAGGCCAACCACGCGACGACCACGCCCGTGACTCACGCGGTGCAATGGACGCGGCGCGAGGTGCGCCGCACCCGCGAGCGAGTCGTCGAGGAAACGGGGCGCCGCCGTGGCTGAGAACCCCAAGCTGATCGTGGAGTTCGAGTCGGAGCAGGAGCTGAAGAGGTTCGTCGATGCCATCGAGAACGACGACCTCTACGTGCGAACGTTCTTCGGTGAGTACTCGCAGCTGTACGTTGAGGGAACGGAGCGTCGCCGTGGTTGAGGACTGGAAGGCCGGATACAAGAAGGCCCTGCTGAACGAGTTCGGGCGGTCGGCGTACGCGCTGCGGACCGACGACGGCGACCGCTACTACGGCGGCCCGTTCGACTACGGCACCACGGGGCTCATCCACGAGCACCTGCGGGAGTGTGAGGTGAACGTCGACGAGTCCCCGATGCCGGAGGACGTGACCTGGGGTCAGTTCATGGGCACGTTCGCGGAGGATCACACCCGGCACGGCCTCGACGGCTCGATCACGTGCCGCTGCGGTCACCTGCGCGGGGTGCGGGTCCGGTGGGAGGGCACCTTCACGGAGCTGCTGCTCGGGATCCTGAGGGAGGACTGACGTGGAACGAGCGAGCGGAACCTGGGCCGAGCTGACCCTCGACGAGCTGATCGAGCGGCTGACCCAGCTGCGCGCCGCGGAGGGCCACGGCGACCTGCCCGTGGCCCTCGAGGACGACCGCGGCGCACGGACCGTGATCCAGGACATCTGGCTGTACTGGGACGACGCCGCCGAGGTTGAGACGCCGGTGCGGTGGCTGGTGAACCTGACGTGACGAGGGGTGAGGTAGGACGTGGCTGAGGACTGGCGAACCGAGCACGACCGGGCGCTCGTGCAGGACGCGCGCGAGCTCCTGCAGGAGGCGACGGACCGGTTGAGCGCGGTCATCACGCTGCTGATTGGCGAGCCTGGGCACCACGAGCTGGGACGGCTGGTCAACGCCGCGAGGAAGGCGACGGACGCGGCGCGTCAACGCGCGGATGCCGCGGCGCGCGAGCTGAACCGAGGACGGGGCTGACGTGCCCCGCGGGAACCGCCGGCCCAACCGGGGCGACCGCGTGGACTCGCGGAGCCTGCCGGGCCGGCTCGGCCGGATCCGGGACTGGCAGGCCGCGTCGCCGGCGAAGCCGGAGCGCTGGCTGGTGGAGCCGGAGAAGCCGGGTGAGCTGCCGCGCTGGCTGACCCGCGAGGAGTTCACGTTCGCGCTGGAGGCGCGGCCGTGGGTGGGACCCGACGAGACCGAGAGGATGTGACGAGGTGCCGCGAGACAGCGAGCCCCAGCTGGAGGACCGGGTGCGATCGGCCAAGCTGCCCGGCCAGCTCGGGACCATCATCGACCACCAGCCCGCGGAGCGGTGTTACCCCGCGCGCTGGCTCGTTCAGCCCGAGCGGGGCGGCGAGCTGGCGAGGTGGCTGACCCGGCCGGAGTTCAAGCTGGCGCCGCTGCCGCGGCCCCTGACCTGAGGCGGTGGCGCGACGTGGACTGGCTGGAGCTGGCGCTGGACCTGCTGGACGGCCTGCTCGACCTGCTGCCGTGGTCGGGTGAGCGCCGGAGGCGACGGAACCGGAAGAGAGGACGGTAGGAACGTGAGGAAGCCGAGACGGGTCCCGCTCGAGGGGCCGGGCGAGGTGGCGGCCGGGCTGGCGGTCGTGGAGGCGCTGCGGGTGGCGTACCGCGCCCTGGACTCCGCGCACCGCGAGAGCTGGCAGCGGCTGGGGGCCGGGGACGAGACGACGCTGGAGCTGACGGCCGCGACCGGGTCCCTGGGTCGGGCCTGGGACAGCGTCAGCGAGCGCCTCCGGGACCCGCGGACGCGGCGGCCGTGAGCCCGGCCGCGGGCCTGGGTCCCCGACGGGGACGGTGGGTGGCGGCGTCGCCGCCGCTGAGGTTGGAAACGAGCGAGAGGAACGATGGAATGGGAAACCTGACCGGGACGGGCGGGACCCCGTCCGAGAAGCGGCCGCCGTCGACGAGGCAGCTCACGCAGCTGCGGTCCCTGGTGGCGACGATGGAGGAGAGCGCCCGGGCGGTGCACGTCCTGGCCGCGGACCTGCTGCCGGCGACGGACCAGCTCACGGTGACGCTGGGTCAGGTCCGCGAGGCGGCCGCCAAGGCGCGGGTCCTGGCGGCGCGCCGGTGAACCCGCGGCGGGAGCTGAACGCGCTGACCGACGCGCGCCGGCAGCTGGGGAACGCGCAGCGGATCGCGAGCGACGCGGTGGAGCTGCTGACGCAGGTGCTCGGCAAGAGCGGGCACGAGACGCTCCGGGTGATGATCGCCCGGACGGAGCTGGGGAACGCCCTGACCGCGCTGGACGAGCGGATCGAGCAGCTGAGGGGAGAGGCGAGGTGAGGGTCATCCTGCGGTTGAGGAAGACGTACGAGGTGGTGGGCGAGGTGGACCTGCTGCCGTCGAACCTGCGGCGGCTGACGGAGGTGGACTACCTCGGCACCCGGTACGAGGTGACCGGCCAGTTCACGACCATCGTGGGCGGCGAGCCGGTGGCGACCCTGAACGTGCGGGAGGTGAGGACGTGAGGGTGAAGCTGCTGCACCACCGCTCGCGGCGGTCGCTGGGGACGGTCGAGGTCGAGTCGGTGGCGGCCCTGCAGCGGCTGGCGAGCCAGGCGTGGGTGACCCTCGACGTCGAGGGCCAGGTCCGCTCGTTCCGGGTCCACGGCTACGACTGGGACCGGCACGGTGACGACGTCGCCGGCACGCTTTTGGTTGAGCCGTAGGACGTTCGCGCCCTCGAGCTCGTCCCCGGGAGCCGGTTCCGCGGACCGGGGCCGGGGGTAGGATCAACCGACGGACTGAGCGAGCGGGGATGGAACGAGTGAGAGGAACGGTGGCCGGTGACCTGAGCCGGTAGACGAGAAGAGGCGGCACCAGGCTCTTGGCCTGGTGCCGCCTCTCGTCTCCCCGAACACCCCCCACGCGACGAACGCCTCGCCGGGTGGGACCACGCTGAACACAACTGAGCTAGGAGAACCTTACCATGCCGGACGTGCTGGAGTGGGTCGAGGTCGCGGAGCCGTTCAGGTTCACCCTCATCCCGTGGCGCGCGGTTCCGCGGCGGCGTGGAACCGCGGTCGACGGCGACGGCGTCCACGACGCGGTGGTGCGCTGGGAGAAGATCTTCGCGCTGTCGCGGCCGGTTGAGTCGTACCTGTACGGCACGACCACGTACTGCGAGAGCCCCGACCACCAGGTGGGCCAGGTCTGCTCCCCCGAGGCCGGCCTGCTCGTGATCGACGTCGACGACGAGGAGCGGTTCCGCACCTCGAACACCGCCGACGTCCTCGAGAGCCACGGCCACCGCCCGTTCACGCGGCGGGGCACGGCGGGGAACCGCCACTACTGGGTGGACGCGCGGCGGGTGCCGCGGGACCAGTGGCCCCGGCAGGTCAACCTCGGGGGCTGGGACATCAAGGCGAACGGCTTCGTGCCGGTTCCCGAGTCGGTGCACCCCAGCGGTGACCTGTACGAGCCGGTGCTGGGGGCGCGCGGCGAGCTGACCCTGATCGAGCTGTGGCCCGGCGACGACCTGCACCAGGCGCTGCTGGCGGACCACGCCGAGGCCCGGGTGGGGCTGCCGAGTGGCGGTGGAAGCGGCGCGGGGAACGGCAACGACGCGGACCTGTTCAGCTTCACCGGCGCGCTGGTCGCGGCGGGGGAGACGGACAAGGAGCGCGCGTGGGTGAGGTGGCTGGCGTACGCGCAGACGCTGCCGCTCTCGGACCCCTCGTGGCCGTGGACCGAGGCGAACCGGGACCGGTTCGAGCACCACTGGGAGTACTGCGTCAAGCAGCACGAGGTGAACCACGCCCCGTTCGAGGTGACGCTGCCCACCGCGAGCTCGTCGGCCGCGCCCTCGGGGTTCGCGGTGCTGACGACCGCGCCGTCGGTCGAGGTCGAGGTCACGGAGCCGGCTGCGGCGGGTGAGCCCAGCGCCGTCGCCGTTGAGCCGCGGGCGCTGAGCGGCCCGCCGCCGGACGGGACCGCGCCCGATCACTACGGTGGCGAGAACGACTTCCTGCGCGCCGCGGAGACGCTGGACCGGGAGTGGCGGGTGGCCGGTAACGGGGCGCGGGGCCTGCACTGGTGGCGCGGGGAGTGGCGGGCCTGGACCGGCACCCACTGGGGCGAGGTGACCCCGGCGCGGCTGAAGAGCGCCCTCTACGCCCGGTTCGGGGAGGCGACCTACCTCCGGGCGGTGGGCCGTGGCGAGAACCAGACCCTGGTGGCGACGGAGTGGTCGCCGAACCGGCACCGCATCGCGAACGTGGTGGACGCGCTGGAGGCGGTGACGTACCTGCCGGAGACGGTCGCGGCCGGGGACTGGCTCGGGGACGCCGGTGCGGCGGAGGCGGGACCGGGGCGGCTCGTGGCGGTTGCGAACGGCCTGCTGGACGTGGCGACGCGCGAGCTGCGGCCGCCGACGCCGCGGCTCTTCAACCTGTCGGCGCTGCCGTTCGAGCACGACCCGACGGCGCGCTGCCCCGCGTGGGAGGCGTACCTCGCCGAGGTGTTCGACGGGGACCCCGACACGCCCGCGCTGCTGCAGGAGTGGGCCGGGTACTGCGTGTCGGGTCGGACGGACCGGCAGAAGATGCTGTTCCTCGTCGGCCCGAAGCGGTCCGGCAAGGGCACGTTCGCGTGGGTGCTGACGCGGCTGCTGGGCGAGGAGAACGTGGTTGGACCGACCCTGAACGGGTTCACGACGCAGTTCGGCATGGCGTCGTTCATCAACCGGTCCCTGGCGGTGTTCGACGACGTGCGCGTGCCGGACCCGCGGCGCGTGGACCTCGAGGTCGCGGTGGAACGCCTGCTGTCGATCGTGGGCGAGGGGACGCTGGACGTGGACCGGAAGAACCGCGCGCCGTGGACCGGCCGGCTGTCGACGCGGCTGATGCTGATGGCGAACGAGGTGCCCCAGCTGCCGGACGCCGCGGGCGCGCTGCCGTACCGCACGCTCGTGGCGCAGTACACTCGCAGCTACGTGAACAAGGAGGAGCCGGACCTGTGGCGGCGGTTCGAGCCGGAGCTGCCCGGGATCCTGAGCTGGGCGCTCGAGGGGCTGGACCGGCTCAACGAGCGGGGCTGGACCGTGCCGGGCGCGGCCGCGGAGGCGGTGGAGGAGCTCGGGGATCTCGCGAACCCGATCCTGCCGTTCCTCCGCGAGGAGTGCCGGCTCGGCCCGGACGAGACGGTGCCGGTGGATGACCTGTTCCAGGCGTGGGCGACGCGGCACGGCGGGTTCAAGGATGAGGCGGCGCAGAAGATGCGGTTCGGTCGGCTGCTGAAGGGCGCGGCGGACGAGGTCAAGAAGCGGCAGCGGATGGTGGGTGGGCACCGCTCGTACTACTACGAGGGCATCGCGTTGACGCACCCCCTGCCGTCGTGGGCCGCGGCGAGCGGTGATCACTGAGCGTGACCAAGTGAGGGGGTGGTCACGGGGTGCACCGGGGGAGCAAGAGGGGTGCACCGGTGGGGGTGCACGCCGGATCAGCACCAGCGTGGTGACGGGGCTGCACCCCCTGGTCGCGGGGGTGCACCCCCTAGTGCACCCCTGATTTCACCCCTTGAGAACAAGATCAACTTATCCTCTACCAATACCTTTATACCTATTACTCTACTTACTCCCCCTCTAGAGGAAAAGTAGAGTATAAGGAAGGATAGGTAGGAAGAGGTTAGACCAAACGGCCTACTAGGTGGGCTTCTCCACCTAGTAGAGAGCGTAATAGGCAAATCAGGGGAGCAGGGGAGCAATGGCGGCCGGTCGATTGATTACTGAGAGGAACCACAACGTGCCCATCAACTGGGATGACCTCCACCGTGCCGCGGGGGAGGCAAGCTACAAGCCGGGGCAGGAACCCACGAGGCTGGAGCGTCGGGACCCCCGGGACGGGTCCCTGTACGAGATCACGGTCGCCAACGACCGCACCGAGCGAACGGTGTACCAGGGCTACGACCGCGACGTCGCGGTCGAGGCGTTTCACCGCTGGCAGCCGCAGCGCGGCGACCGTCGAGCGTGGCTGCTCGAGGACGGCGCGTTCATCATGGAGTGGACGAGACGCTAGGTGACGTGAGGTCACCGCAGAGGCTCACGACGGGCCTCGCTGATAGGTTTTACTGGTGAGGCCGGTTGAGGCGGCGAGCGGCTGAGGTAGGGGGTCGGAACGGGTGGTGAGGGCGAGATGAGGCGAGGGGTGGCGACGAGGGAGCGGGAGGCTCGGGAGGCTCGGGAGCGCGACGGCGCGCTGGGCCTGGACGAGGTGGAGGCGACGCTCTGGCGGCGGGGCCTGGACGCGGCGGGCGTGGACGAGGTGCTGGCGCTCGTGGCGGGACTCGTGGCCGCGACGCGGCGCGAGGCGGTTGAGCTGGGGGCTCGGCTGGGCCAGGCCGGGAACGGGGCGAGAGGCGGCGAGCGGCTGAGCTGGGTGGTGGGAGCACGGGTTGAGGCGGAACCTCGGCCGGGCGGATCCGCGAGGGGTGGAACCGAGCTGGAACCTGGGCCGGAACCGGCTGCGGAACTGGCTGGGAAGCAGGCTGGGAGCGGGCCCGGGACGGGTCCTGGAACCGGTTCCGGGAGGCTTTCTGACACGGAGGGGGTTAGCTGTCAGATCGCGCGAGCGCCCGTGTCCACCGACCCCTCGACGGGGGTCGAGGCGGTCCCGGTGAAGGCCTGCGGGCGGTGCGGGGAGCGGCGCCCGCTGGCCGAGTTCTACCGGGACGGGAACAAGGCGGACGGCCGGCGCGGGACCTGCAAGGGGTGCGAGGGTGACCGGCGACGGGTCCGGCGACGGGAGCTGGCGGCGGTCCGGTGGCTGCTGAGCGTCGGGGCGGACCCGCGGGAGCTGCTGGCCGTCGCGGAGCGCCGGGTGCCGGTGACGCGGTCGTCCGTGGCGGGTGCCGTGGCTGAGGTGGTCGGGGCCGGTGAGGCGACGGCCCTGGACCTGGAGGCGCTGGCGGACGCGCTGAGGGGGAGCCTCGAGGCGTGAGGGCGCCGGGCCGGTGCGGCGCGCACCGCTCATCGCTTGCTGCTCGTCGTCAATCACCCGTAAAAAAATTTTTGCGTGAGGGCTTCCCGCACGGGGGTGGGGGTGGGTGGGTCGCGGTGGGGGTGGAGTGCGGTCGCGCTCGGCCCTCAGGTCTAAGGAACGCGACGCGAGTGGGCGCGGGATTATACCGTGCGAGCTCGCAGAAAGACACCCCCAAACAGGGGTTTACATTCGGCCGCTCGTGGGGTAGGCTGGTCTCAGTCAGGCAGGAACGAGGAACCGGAGGACGGGATGGACGCGGACCGCGAGCTCACGCAGGACGAGGTCGACGAGCTGGGGATCGACGCCGTGGCCTTCGAGTGGCGCTGGGGCTGGGCCGTGCGGCTCTCGGACCTGAGCCAGGACGAGCGCGACTGGCTCGCGCGCTGATCGGCGCGGGTGAGGGGGTTTACAAACCCCCTCGCGCGTGGTAGGATAGGTACAGAACGCAGGAACCAGGAAACGAGGAAGCCGTGAGCGAGCCCACCACCCCCGTCAAGCGCCTCACCCGCCGCACCGCGTACCTCGGCCAGGCGGTCGTCGTGGCCGACCGCGATGACGCGCCCGTGGCCGCGGGCCACCTGCTGGCGTGGGGCACGCGCGTGCTGCGCCTCCAGACCGAGGCCGGCTGGCGCGAGCTCTCGACCATCGGGATCACCGTCTGGACGCGGGCGTGAGGCCCGCGGTGTCACGGGTGCCACGCCAGGTGCCACGGGTGCCACGCCAGGTGCCACCCGCCGGCTGGGCGTGGCACCCCCAGCTCGGCTGGGTGTGGGTGCCGTTCGTGAGCGCGCCGGTGACTCGGCCCGCGCCGCAAGCGCGGCGCTCGCGCCACCGACGGCACCACCGCCACGGCGTGGTCGGGGCGCTCGCGCACGCGCTGCTGCACGTGGCGCGGGAGCTGCTTCGCTGAAGGTGTTTACATCCACGCCACGGCGTGGTAAGGTAGGACCAGGAACGCGGAACCGGAAGAGATAATAGGAGGCGGTCATGCTGAAGCTGCAGGTTCGACGGGGCGGGACGTGGCGCGCGGTGGGCGAGGCGGCGAGCCTGGCGGTCGCGCTGGGCGAGGCCAACGCGGTGTACCGCGCCGCGCGTCGCCGGCGGGCGGTGCGCGTGGTGCGACCGGACGGGACGCAGGAGCTGTACCTGCGCGCGGCGACGGGGCGCTGACGAGGGCTCACCGCGTTCGGCGTGAGCCAGGGGTTTACATCTCACGCCGTTCGTGGTAGGCTGGTCACAGGCCAGGAAGACGGAACGGAACGGAGCGGACGATGAGCGAGCCGATCACCCTCAGGGGTCGGGACTTCAGCGAGAACCCGCCGTCGCGGGTGCACGACGCGATCGCGCGGCAGCTGAGCGAGGCCACGGGGCGGGAGTGGTCGTTCGTGAAGCTGGGCGGGGCGTGGCTGGTGTACGCGGGCGCGACGTGGACGGGCGGGCCCGTCGTCAACCGCCGCGGCAAGCTGAGCGCCGCGCTCGCGCAGGCGGTGGGGCGGCCCGTCGGGCTCGTCGCCGAGTAGGGGTTTACAAACGTCCTCGGACGTGGTAAGCTGGACTCAGTCAAGCAAGGAACCAGGAACCAGGAAGCGGAGCGGATGATGTACGAGGTTCAGATCAAGATCAAGGCGACGTCGATGAACGCGTACGCCGGCTGGCTGACCGTCCACCAGACCACCGTGGAGACGAACGCGCGGAAGACGGCGCGCTCGGTCGACTCGGGATCGTACCTCAACCTCGTCAGCGGCGTGCGCGTGCTCCGCGACGGCCACGAGGTCGACCTGTGAGCGAGGGCTTCACCTGGCTGTGCGTGCGGCCGTGCGAGGTGCGCCAGGTGAACGGGAGCCGGTTCGTCGTCCGCTGGCTCGACGACCCGGAGCGGTGGCGCGACGCGACGTGCGTGGCGTTCACGGCCAACGCCACCCTGCTGCGGCTGCGCGCGGCGTGGCTGCTGCTGACGCACACCGCGCCGCCCGTTGCGTACCGGGACGCGGACGTCGCCAAGATCATGTTCGAGCGGGTCGCGTAGAGGGGTTTACAAAGTCGCGCTCACGGTGTAGACTGGTACCAGAACGCAGGAACGAGGAACCGGAGGACACCGTGAGCGACCACCAGATCGCCTGGTTCGACGACCTGACCGGCCGGGTCAGCATCGTCGACCGCACCACCTCGCTGGTCGAGCCGCCCGCGAGGGTTGAGCTGGGCCACGCGTCGGACCTGTACGCGGCTGACGACCTGATCTGGGCCGTCGCCTTCGAGCGCGTGACTCGTTGGCGCGACGCGAGCGGTGAGGCCGGCCTCCTCTGGGCGTACGTGCGGTAGAAGATCTTGAGCGAGGGGGTTTACAAACCCCCTCGCTCGGTGTAGGATAGGTCTATCAGCCAGTCAGGAACCAGGAACCGCAGGAGGAACCCAGTGGACGCGCTCACCATGGTCATCGAGGTCATCGGCCGCGACGCCGAGGAGGCCGAGAACCGCGCCTACGCCCTCGTGTGCGCCACGATGCGGCTGCTGCCGAGCCGCCCCGAGCTCACGATGAGCCTGAGCGACGAGAACCGCTACGAGTTCACGGGCGACGAGGACAGCCTGCGGCTGCTGCTCGCCCTCGGCGAGGCCCGTCGGCACACGAACGACCTCGACACGTTCGAGGAGGCCTGCGGGATCGTGGACGGGCCGCGCACCCGGCTCGGTGCGGTGCCGTCGCACGTCGCCTGAGAAGATCCTGGGTGAGGGGGTTTACAAACCCCCTCACCTGGTGTAGGATGGTTCTACCAGCCCGGAACGAGGAAACGAGGAACCGATGAGCACCCAGTGGATCGCCCGCCGCGAGGCCGTCAGCCCCGCCACCGACGAGGACGCCGCGATGGCCCACAGCCTGCTCGGCCGCTTCGAGAGCTTCGAGGCCGGCGTGCTCGGCCTGATGGACGCCCTGGAGTCCGAGGCCTTGGCGTGGCGGGACCTGCAGCTGCCCGCGGGCGCCTTCCGCTGCGAGGCCCTGTGGCTCAGGGTGGCCGGCCTGCGGGCGCGGCACGTGGACGAGCGGGGCGTGGCGAGCGTCGAGGACGACGGCGTGCGGTACAGCCTGGCGCGCGTCGGGAGCTGAGGACGCGGCGGGTGAGGTTGCGAGCCCCAGGGGTTTACAACCTCGCCGTCGCGTGGTACGATGGTTCCAGCAGGCCAGGAACGAACGAGGAGGAACCGATGGACGCGAGGGTCATGGCCAGGTTCGACCGGGCGATCCGCGAGGCGTACGCCAAGTGGGCCAAGCCGGGCACCGACTGGGTGGCGCTGCGGCTGATCGCCGCGGAGCTGCCGGGCGTGAGCAAGGCCACGCTGGCTACGGCGCTGGCGGACCTGGAGCGCCGCGACGAGGTCGTGCTGGCCTCCAACCCCGCCCGCATGAACCTGACGCAGGCCGACCACGACTGGGAGATCCACGGGCGGCACCTGCTGCACGTCCGCCCGGATGCCGACAAGCGCTGAGCCCGGCGCACCGCGTTGGTGCGAGGCTGTTTACATCCTCGCACCGACGTGGTACGATAGGTACCAGCAAGCCAGGAACCCGGAACCCGAGGAGACCGTCATGAAGCTCGCCGCCCAGGCCATCGCCACCGTCAGCGTCGCCGTCATCGTCCTCTGCGCCGCGCTTACCGTGGGGCTGGCCACCGGCCTGGTCCACGTCTACGGCGTGGGCAACGGGGCCCTCAACAGCGGCGTGGTGGTCGGCACGGACGGCCACAACGTCGGCTTCGAGTGGGCCGGCGCCGTGGGCCCGTTCGTCGACGCCAGCTGAGGGATCCTGGGCGAGGGGGTTTACAAAGCCCCCTCGCTCTGGTAAGGTAGAACCTAGCAAGCCAGGAACCCGGAACGATGGAGGACGTCATGAGCGAGACGGTCGAGCTCAACCGCAACGCCAAGGACACGTACGACGGCCAGCCGCGCTACGACGTGGTCGTGGACGGCGTGCTGGTGGGTGAGGTGGTCCGCTACACCGAGAACGTGAACCACAGCGTGAACAACGTCCTGGTGCGCGTCACCAAGCGCCACGGCTGGCGCTGCGAGCTCAAGCTGAGCGCGACCGACCAGGCCGCCCTGGGCACCGTGGAGCTGCGCCAGCGCGCCCGCCGGATCGCCAGCCCCCGCATCACGTGGGAGACCCGCAAGCGCGCCGTGGCGGAGCTGCTGAGCGCCCGTGAGGCCATCGCGCGGCTCGCCAGCTGAGCGGCCCACGAGCTGGGGGTTTACAACGCTCCCAGCTCGTGGTAAGCTGGTCCTACCAGACGGAACCAGGAACGGAGCTCGAGATGAACGTCAAGGCCCTCACCGACCACCAGCTGCTGATCGCGATTGCGGAGGTCAACGCGGAGCTCGGCGAGGACGCGCCGGCCCGCGACGCGGAGGCGCGCTCGGAGGCCCTCAACGCGGAGGGTGAGCGTCGCTGGGGCGCCAACGAGATGGACGCGCTCGCGGAGCTCGTGACGGGCTCCAGGATGGACGGCGACGACTTCGTGGCCTGGGCGCGCCAGGCCGGCCAGGCGTGGCTGGACGGGACGCGCTAAAGATCTTGGCGGTGGGGGTTTACAAACCCCCACCGCTGGTGTATGATTAACCCATCAGCAGGAACCAGGAACCGCAGGAGGCCACGATGGACGCCAGCCAGCACCCCCGCTACGCCGACCACTACACCGGCGAGCTGTTCTTCCTCGAGGGCGTGGAGGGCGACCGGGTCGAGCTCAGGGACGTGGCCGGCCGTCGCAGCCACGTCAGCGCGGCCAGCTTCGAGCGCGCCTACGACGCGCTGGACGTGACCACGCGCGCCGTTGGCCAGGGCCACGAGCTGTGGCTGGGGGACCGCTTCGAGGGCACCCTGCGCCGCACCGGGCGCACCTCGTTCTCGCTGCTCGTCGCGGGCGAGAGCCACCCCGTCGCGTGCCGCAGCGCGCAGCACGTGGTCGAGGCGCTGGGCCTCGACCCGCGGGGCACGCGGATCCTGGGGCTCTAGGGCGCGGAACTGGCTGGGCCTCGCGCCCAGCCAGGCCCAGGAACTGGGCCAAGATCTTTGGCCCCAAGTGTTTACAAGAGCGGCGTTGCGTGGTAAGGTAGTATCATCAAGGAACGAGGAACGGAGTCTCAGATGAAGATCACCGCACAGCTCGTCGAGCGGGGCGAGGCCCTGACCGACCGGGTGGCCGAGCTGGTCGAGGACCTGGACGTCGTGGTCGCCTCCCTGGAGCAGGGCCGAGGCACGGCGAGGATCACCATCGAGGGAGACGTGCAGTCCCTGGTGTTCGTCGCCATTCGCCTGGCGAGGACGTGCCACGCCGTCCGCTCACTCACCCAGGAGGGCGATGAGTACGTCGCTCACCTGGAGGGGTACCCGTCCATGCTCCGCCTCACTCAGAGCTACGTGCGTGACATCGAGGGCGCGCGTGTGAGCGTGAAGCGAGCGTGACGTGAGAAGCGGGGCGCCCACCAGGGGCGCCCCGCTGCCTCAGCTTGAGAGCCACGCTCGCTAACGATGGCGGGTGTGACTCAACTATATAGGGCCGCGCGCTCGCGCACACTACCCCCTCACATCCGCGAGCGAAGACCACCCCTTGAAAATTCTCATCAATTAAAGAAGCGCCCCACCCCGAGCCGGGGTGGGGCGCTCCCGCGTCGCGCCTCAGGCGGTCGGCTGCGGCTCCGGCGTGCCCGGCGTGACCGTGATCGTGGCCACGCCGCCCGGCACCACGTCCACCGCCAGGGTGGCGCTCAGCGCGCCGTCGGTGACGGTGACGACCGCGGAGCCCGGCAGGCCGGCCACCAGGAGCGCCGACTGCGTGTCCGCGCTCACCTGGAGCGTCGCCACCGTCGCCTGGTCGACGGTCCACGTCAGGGTGTCCTGGAGCGCGACGCCCTTGGCGTCCGCCTCCGCGACGGTGAGGGTGACCTGCTCGTTGTCGTGCAGCTGCATCGTTCCTCCGGTGGGGGTGGGCGTTCCGGTTGGCTGACCGGTCGCCTGGCTCACGACCGTCCCCGGCGTCACGACCAGGAACGCGGGGCCCACGAGCCACGCGAACAGGGCCTGAGCCGTGGCGGTCACGCGCGCGGCGTCCGCCTCGCCCAGCGGGCTCAGCAGGTCCACCGCGGCGGCCAGGGCGAGGCGGCGCGACGGCGTCGCGTCGACGAAGGTCACGGGTCGGTCCCCTCTCGCTCGTCGGCCACGGCCAGCGTACCGTGGCGCCCACCCGGCCGCCACCGCGTCGCCCCTACGGCTCCGCCACCCGCGTCACCCGCGACCGCAGGTCCCCGGGGTCCACGCGTACCGGCTCGCCCTGCCACGGCCCGTCGTCGCAGCGCCACACCTCCAGGTCCTCCAGGCTCGCCCGGCGGCTCAGCCACAGCACGAGCTCGTGCTTCACCGTGAACCCCGCCACCGGCGCGCCCCGCCCGCCGTCCAGGACCACCCACACCGCGCTCGCCCGCGCCATCACCGCTCCTCCCACCGGCGCAGCCGCGCCACCTGCCGCAGGATCGCCTCGGCCAGCGCCTCGCCGTCGGCCGCGGTCAGGTACAGCTCGGTGTCGGCCCCGGCCTGGGGCAGGTCGAACGCCAGGACGCGGATCAGCCGGTCCATCGGGCTGCTCGCGACGTCGAGGTCCCGGCCGTCGCTCGTCGCCCGCAGCTCGGGGTCGCTGCTGTACGTGCTCACTCGCCCTCCGTCTCGCGTCGGAACCGCGCCCAGCCCGCGGCCGCGCTCGCCAGGTACAGCGCCTCACCCAGCTGCCTGGCCTGCAGGCTCGTCAGCGTCACGCGCTCCGTGGCCCCACCGAGCAGGTCCAGCAGCACCTCGTCGTCCCCGTTCACGACCTCGGCGCGCACGTCCAGCCGCTCGCTCAGGGACGACGGCAGCACCTGGCTCTCCCAGTTGCCCATCAGCTCTCCTTCCTCTCGGTTGGGCCCCACGGCGTGAACCGCTCGCACGGGCACGGTACCACGACGCCCAGCGACCGCCTGGGATCACGGACCCGCTTCACCGTCGCCCGGCACGCCACCTCGTTCCCACTGATCGGGTGGCGGTGCGCCTGCCGGAGGTGCCCGCACGCGCACTCGTCCTTGGGGTCGCCACTCGTCACCTCATCGCCCTCCTCAGTCGCCACCTTGGCTGGTCGCCAGCCGCGCCTCGCGCGCCAGGGCCAGCCACGCCGTCGCGGTCGCCACGCGCAGCTCGTTCAGCCGCGCGTCGGGGTCGCTGACCACGTAGCCGCGGCGCAGGCGGTCCGTCACCGTGGCCAGCAGCTCGCGCGCCGCGGCCACCGGGTCGGTCACGGCAGGACCTCCGGCCCCGTCTCGAACCGGACCGCCTCCAGGACCTCCACGCCCTCATCGCTCTCCACGGCGTCGGTTACGGCGTCGCACAGGCCGTCCCGCGCGCCGTGGCTGAGCCTCTCGTTCACCACGAGGCTCAGCGTGTAGCGGTACCTCATCTCGGCTCCTCTCCCTCGTTCCTCGTTCGCGGCTTCACCTCGACGACGTCGTCGGGGTCCATCGCCCCTGGCTTGAACCCCTCGGTCCGGGGCAGCTGGGGGTGCGTCTCGGCCTCGTGGAACCCGTCGAGCCACGGCCACCGTGGGTCGCTCACCCGGCCTCACCGAGCCACGTCGGCTCCCGCAGGGTCACGGCCACGCACTCGTCCACGAGGTCCCGGGGCCGCGTCAGGAGCCGCGCCGCCTCAACCAGGTCCACGAGCGGCGCGAGCTCATCCACCAGGGCGCGGTCCCAGCTCGGCCCGCGCGTCCCCGTGATCGGTGACGGACCCGTTGGCTTGCCCGCGCCGTGGCCCCACGGCGGCGCTCGCAGCGAGCCGGCGCGGCGCGCCTCGCGCGCGTCCTCGAGCCACCACGTGAGGACGCGCGCCGCGGCCCCGTTCCAGGTCGGGCCGTTCACGGCAGCACCGGCAGCGCCAGCCACGCGGCGAGGTCCGCCGGCGGGATCGACGTGATCCCCCACGGCAGCCCGTCCGGTGACGGCACCGCCGCCACGTACCCGCACAGCTGTACCGGGGTCCGACGGTGCGCCGCCACCTCGCTCCGCGGGTCCGCGCCCGACCCCAGGACCACGCACTCCGCGCACCGCAGGTCCGCCGACCGGAAGAAGGTCCCGCCGGGGCGGAAGATCCGCACGCCCCGCGCCCCGCACCGCGCGCACGTGTAGGGGTGCCTCCCGTCGCTCACTCGCGCCACCCCCGCGTCCGCTCCTCGTCGGCGCGCGCCGCCTCGGCGGTGCACGGCTCGCACTCCCGGCTCTTCGTGCTCAGGCCCGTCGCCTGGCCGCGCGTCGTGGCCCAGGTCACGCGGCCGCCCCGGACCTGACGGTACAGGGTCAGGTCGTGCCCGCACTCGAGCGTCTCCACGACGGTCTGGTTGCCCACGTTCTGGTTCACCACGCGGCGGTAGACGGTCACGTCGGCTCACCCAGCTCCCGAATCGCGAGCCGCACCAGGCGGTCCGCCTCGTCCTCGTCGACGTCCGCCAGGTCACCGTCATCGTCGGTCTCACCGCGAACGAGGCCGGCCGCCCACAGCGACCCGTGAAGGTCGAGCTCCCAGTTGCTGTCCCCGAACGGGCGCTTCGGGGAGAAGCCCTCGTTCTCGTCCCACAGCGTCCACAGCAGCGCCACCAGGTACCCGCGCACCGTCGTCGCGCCGCCGATCCCGGCCGCGCGCTCGTCGAGGGGCGCGGCGAGGACCCGCCGGGCCAGCTCACGCTCGTCCTCGGTCGGCGTCACCGTCGGCTCCACTTCCGTCTTCGATTCCGCTTCCACTTCCGCCTCCACCTTCGTCTCCGTCACCGGGTCACCACCGTCAGGGGAAGGAACGTGCGGCCGGGCACGTCCCGGTTGAACGAGCACCGCGGCGACAGGCCGTCCGCCACGACCGCGCGGCCCTCGACGTCGTCCACGGCGCGGCCGTACCACGGGAAGTCCCGGCACACCGGGGGCCGCGCCTCGTGCGCCCCGCAGAGCCGCGCCGCCGGGTCGAACGCGTCGCACCGCACCTCGTACCCGACCGTCACCTCGCCAGCCTCGCCCTCCCGGACGAGGCTGGCCGTGGTCGTCCAGTGCGCGAGCATGAACTCGCAGTTCTCGCGGGCCTCGGGGCTCAGGTCCGGCTCGGCGAGCCGACGCGGTGCGTACGTCTCCACGTGGAAGCTCACGGTCACGGGGTCGCAGCAGTCCCCGCAGCGGGCGCACTCGGTCTCACCGCTAGAGCTCAAGGAGCCGTACCTCCACGCAGCGCAGGTGCGGCAGGTTGACGTGGACGACGTCACCGCTGCCGAGCTGAAACGACGTCGGCGTTCCCGCGCCCACCGCCCACTCGTTCACGTCCTGCTCCGGGAACGCCGCCTCGAGCTCCGCGAGCCGCGCCCGGAGCCGGCCGACGGTCAGGTACGGCGCGTCGGGTGCGCTCACCGGTTCCACCCCGGCCGCCGCTCGATCGACCAGATCAGGCGGTTCGGGTCCCGGCTCGGCCACGCGGTGTAGAGCCCGTCCGTGCGGCCCTCCACCTCGAGGTCCTCCCCGGACCACACGCGCTCCTCACCGTGCCACGGCCCGTCCTGGCAGCGCAGGATTCGGGTTCCGTCCCAGGCGCCGCTCACGGCGCGTCCCCGGGCTCGGGCTCGAGCGGCCCACCCGGCACTAGGCCGCGCTGAACCTCCCGGAGCGCGAGGGCCTCGAGCGCCGCGCGTCGGCCCGTCACGAGCTCCGCGGCCTCCACCTGCGCCAGCCACAGGTACCCCCGGGCGGCCTCGATCCGCAGCTCGGTGCCGCGCTGCTGCTCGGCGGTCGTGAACCCACCGTGAAGCCGGCTCACCGCCTCGTCCAGCAGCTCTCGCGCGGCGCGGCTCGCGCCCTGGCTCATCAGCCCGCTCACTCGTCCTCCTCGGTGCTCTCGTTCCCGGTGTCTCGACGACGACCGCGGTTGGCCCACGCGATTGCCCACGCCACGCCGATGATCGTGAGCGCCCACTCGCCGTCATCGACGACGGCCGGCCAGCTCACTTGCCACCGCTCAGCTTGTTCTTGGCCTTGCCGGCCAGGTGCTTGGCGTTGTGCACGACCACGCGGGTCACGCCCTTGGCCTTACCGACCTTGCCGTTCTCGCTGCTCTCGCTCTGCTTCGTCACGTCGTCTCCCTCGTCTCGTTGGTTTCGATCTCGTCTCTGGACCGCAGCCACTGGTAGTAGGTGCGGATCGCGTTCACGCCCTGGGGCGCGTCGTGCAGCTCGCGGTGCATCAGCTCGCGCAGCTCCGCGTGGCGGCCCGCCCGCAGCAGCTTGAGCCGCGGCGGCAGCTGCTCCTCGGGCCACGGGTGGTTGCTCTCGCAGGTTCCGCACCAGTACTCGCGGCCGCCGCTGAACGCCGCGTACGTCACGTCCGCGCCGCCGCAAACCTCACACCGCTCCAGGGTCACCGGTCGGCTCCTCCTCATCCGGGGCGGCGTACCACCGCAGCAGCTCGACGGCGGCCTCGCCGGTCGCGTCGGTCAGGGCGCGCTCCAGGGCGCTTAGCCCGTATGCCTGGCTCTCCCCCAGCGGCGGCAGCACCCCGCTGAACCAGCCACCGCACCACGTGCAGAACCCGGCACCGTTGCGGTAGTGCCGGCGCTCGAACGGCCCGTGGCTCGGGTGTGCGCGGCACGTGACCATCGCCTGGTACCGCGCCCAGCACTCGTCCTCCGCGGCGGCGAGCGTCGCGCCCTCGCCGCGCAGGAACGTTCCCGGGCCCGGTCCCGCCGGCGGGGACGCCTCCACGAACGCGGTGCGGTACGAGCCCGTGCTCGCGAGCACGAGGCCACGCTCGCCGCCCTGCAGGAACGTGCCCTCGGGCCAGGGGTGCCGCGCGGCCGCGGCCGTGTGCTTGATCAGCACGCTCAGCGCCGCCCCTCGTCCTCGCTCGGCTGATGTATGAAGGACCACTCCAGGACCGCCTCGCCGCGGGTCGTCTCGCGCAGCTCGTACCGGAACGTCGTCCACGCGGGAACCGCGAGGGACGTCTCGCCCGCCGCGAGCAGGCGGCGCTCACCGTGATGCGGGCCGCCCACGCAGCGCGCGCTGCGCAGGTTCCGGGAGGCGGTCTCGATTCGGGCCCGGTGGTGCCTCGTCACGGTGCCTCCTCATCCTCGTGCAGCGACGCCTCGGCCCGTGCCTCGAGGTGAACCCCGAGCCAGCCGAGCTCCTCGCGGTTCAGGAGCCGCAGCGCGGCTCCCGCGGCGTGGTACAGGTGGTTCTCCACCTCGTGGTCGGAGCCGTTCAGCCACGCGGCGAGCGCCGCGACGGCGCGGTCGTGCACGCTCGTCGGCCACGCCGCCCGAAGTGCCTCAGCCGCCACGTAGCGGTAGAACTCGGTGGATGCGGTCGGCTCCACCTCGGCGTTGGGTCCGTGGCAGCGCCGCACCGCCTCGGTCGCGCGCTCCAACTGAGCGTCGGTCATCGTGCCTTACCCTCTCGCTCCGCCTTAAGCTCACGCAGCTCCCGGGTCAGCTCCGCGTGGCTGCGCCGCTCCTCGCGGACTCGCTCGCCGTACCGCGCCCAGCCCCGGTTCAGCTCGCGGCACGTGTCGAGCGCCTCCCGAAGCTCCGCAACCAGGCCACGCAGCTCCTCGTGGCTGAGGTCCTCAACCCCGACCTCGAGCAGCTCGGCCTCGCGACGCGCGGCCGGTCCGTCCCCGCCGTCCCCGAGAAGCGTCGTGATCGCGTCGTAGCACTGCCGAAGCCGCTCGTCCCGCTCGAGCAGGTTCGCGCGCAGCTCCAGGGCCGCGCGGCGAAGGTCGCTGGGGTGCGCCACCACGCGCAGGCCGAGCGCGTTCCCGGTCGCGGCGAGCGCACTGCGGGTGTCGCGCAACGCCTGGTCGCGCTTGCCGAGCGCGTGGTTCCGCTGGCGTCGCCAGTACGTGCTGCGGCGCGCCATGCCCCGCAGCAGCTGGCTGAGGATCGCGGTCTCCGCGCTCACTCGTTCTCTCCCCTCGTTCCGTTCCGCTTGCCGCGTCCCAGGAACTGGAACGCGACGCTCACCGGCCAACCGGCGCTCATCAGGACCAGCATCCCCACCACGATGGTGCGGCCGACCCACCGCGGCAGCGGCAGGGCGTCGACCGTGTTCAGCAGGTTCGAGAGCTGGCCCGGCTCCTGCGCCACGTAGACGACCCGCGACGCGAGGTAGCCGATCGCACCGGCGACGTACGCCCACACCAGGATCACGGCAGCCGCCGGGGCGGGGTCAGCTCGGACCCGCAGACCGGGCAGATCGACACGTAGAGGGCGCTCGGCGCGGTTCGCAGGGGCGGCTTGCCGGGCTCTCGAACCCGGTTCAGCAGCCACACGACGTCCCGGTTGTACGCGTCGACCAGCTCCGCCTCGGTCGCGTAGCCGTGACGGCAGCTCGGGCAGCGCACCCCGTCCGAGCCGAGCGGCTCGTGAACGCCGTGGGCGAGGCACGCGTCGCCCGTTGAGCCACCGTCCTCGCGGGTCACGTCGCCCACTCCCCACGCCAGCCGGGGATCACGCTGCGGTACCGGGCGGCCACGAACACGAGCGTCCGGCACGGTCCCACCGCGGCCAGGGGCTCACCGAGCGCGTCGCGGTCGGGAACGCAGCGGGAGCACCACGGCTTGCCGCCGGTGGTGTGCTCCGCGACGAGCGCCTCGTCGACCTTGACCCCGTCGAGGAACGCCCGGGGGCCGAGGCTCGGACCCGACCGACCGTCCTCGAATCGGTACAGCGGGTCGGGTCGACCGTTCGCGCTGAGCTGCTCAGTCAGCTCACGCGCCGCGGTCAGCGCGACCCGCAGCCACGCCAGCAGCGCCTCATCCTGCGTCACGGCGTCACGCCCAGGCGGTGCCAGTCGAACTCACCGTTCACGACGCCGGCGACGAACGCGTCCCACTCGTTTCGCGTGAACGTGTTGCCGCCGTCGACGGTGCTGAACAGGTGAACGCGCTCCTCACCGTCGAGGGTCACGACCCGGGTCGCGGCCACGCAACCGGTCTCCCTGCAGAAGCTGCTCACGTGGAACGCCTCATCGGAACCCCGTGCGGTCATCCTCGCTCCTCTCCCTCGCCCATCATCTTCCCTCGTCCCGCGCCCGTGACGCCCCGGCGGCGCCAGCGCGCGTAGTTGTAAACGCCAACCGCGGCCATGCTCGCGTTCAGGGTGAACCCCCAGTATCCGGTCGCGATCCCGAACCCAATCATCGCGAGCTGCACGGTGACCAGCACGACCCAGCCGGCTCGCTTGCCGTGACCCACGAGCAGGGCCGACACCACGTTGCCGGGACCGAACAGGTAGGGAGCGAGCGCCGTCAGCTCAGCCACGGTCATCACCACTCCTCCCACTCGCTCGCCGGTGGCAGGTCCTGGTTCCTGATTGACTTGCCGACGCCGGTGCAGCGCAGCGGCTCGCCGGTGCGCTCATCGACGTACAGGCCGGTGTGGGTGTGCAGGGACGTGTCGACGCCGCTGCCGCCCTGTCGGGCGCTGATCGTCACGACGACGTCCTGTTTGTTGCAGAACGGGCAGCGCACGCGGGCCTTCATCTTAGTCACGGCTCTCGCCCCTCACCCACGCGACCGCGGTCGCCTCGTGGCCGAAACGGTTCAGGTGCGGCGGCACGCCGTGGGGCCACCGCTCGGTGCTGTGAACCCAGCCCAGCGTCTCGTTCCAGACCGCGAGTGACCCACAGGTGTCGCACGTTGGCAGGCCGTCCGCCGCACCCTGGGCGCTCACGGGTTCGCGGCCCGCAGCTCGGTGATCACTCGACACCACTCGTCGGTGAGAACCAGGAGGGCCTCCCTCGAGTAGTTCTCGGCGTACGCGTCGAAGCCGTGGTGACGGTCCTCGTTGTAGGCTCGCAGGTTGAGCTCGCTGAGCCCCACGTTGTAGCTGCCGTACAGCTGCCCGAGCACGCACCGCTTGAGGCTCTGGATGTCGAGGTCGCTCAGGTTGACGTTCCAGTACCAGTCGGGGCGGCGCTCGCTCAGCAGCGCCGCGCCGCGCTCGACCCGCTCTCGCTCCGACGACCGCGTGACCGTCGCGATCGCACCCTCGCCGGCGTTCACAGCCGACCCGCGTAGGACTCGGCGTTGCTGACCGCGGCCATGGTCGTGTCCCGCGCCTCGCTGATCTTCTGCAGGGCGTGCGTGAACGCGTTGTTCACGTCGCTGGCCTCGGACTGGTTGCTGCCCTGCGCGGCCTCCTGGAAGGACTGCTGGGCCTGGGTGATCTGGGTCTCAGCCTCCTGCAGCGCCGTCAGGCCGCGGTCGGCCTGCTCCTTGGCCAGACCGATCTGGCCCTGTACCTGCTCCACGCTCGCCATTCTCGTGCTCCTCTCGTTCGGTTCCTGGTTCCGATCAACTACTGCAATCGTACCAGTTGTAAACACTTTTGGCCAGGGTTAGCTCGGGCTCACAGGTGGCACCCCACCGCTCGGTTCAGGTACCGCGTCAACCACCAGCGGCAGCAGCACCGCTTGTCGTTGACGTAGACGTGGCCGTGCACGTCCCAGCCCACCTTGTCCGACAGCCCGAGGTCGGTGTAGTCTACGGGTCGACTCGCCTCCGCCGCGAACTCCTCGTGGTCGGCGTCGGTCACGGCAGGCTCGTCTCGCTGAGCCACCGCAACAGCTCGATCAGGTGCCGTGGCCGCAGGTCGAGCTCGCCACGCTCGAACCGCCACAGGGAGCTACGGTTGATCCCGAGCCGGCCCGCGAGGGCGGCCTGGGACACGCCTCGTGCGCGTCGGCGTTCCCGAACCGTCACGTGCAGGCACGCGAGCTCAACCGCGAGCTCCAGGTACCTCGTCCGGTTACCCACGGCAGCACCCCCGCGGGCAGCAGCCGTGGGTGCTCTGACCCCACGCGACGCCCTCGCTGTAGAGCCGGCTCACGTGGATCAGGTGGTCCGGGTCGGGGTGGCCGACCCCGCACGGGCAGATTCGCTCCATGAGGTAGCGGTCCGATCGCCAGTTCAGTGGCGCGTACCGAAGCGGGTGGTCCGACGGGTCGTGCAGGGGGCACGGAAAGCCGTCGCACGCGGTCACGTCGTGGCTCTGCAGCACGTCACCGTTCGGCAGGCCCCAGAAGTCGTGGTCACCCACGGCGGTAGCCTACCGCGCTCGTGCGCAGCGATCCCGGGTCGAGCAGCCTGTCGAGCAGAAGCCTCGCTCGACCGAGGTCCCTTTTCGACTGAACCGTGATCCGAACGCTTCCGGTGGTCGACGACACTCGATCCAACCAAGCCGTGAGCTCACCCCGGGTGAGCTCGATCTCCTCGAATCGCCCCCAACCGCCGATGATCTCGACGCGCGAGTCCAGGCCCCGCTCCGTGATCATCGCTCGCAGGTCGGCGAACGTCAACCGGTCATCGTTCATTGCGTCCCAGCTCCTCCGCGTCCCTGATCAGCTGCTGCCGACGGGCCTTCGCCGCCTGTCGCTTGGTGCACGGCACGTGGCCAACGCCGGTGTGACGGCGCGTGAACTCGACGTCGGTGTCCCGGATGACGCTGAGGCCGTCGCTCTCAATGATCATCTCGGCACCGCACAGGCAGTACCGCTCCACCTTGAACTTGCTCACCGCGTGACCTTCCGCACGAAGCAGCCGTCCCGGGCGATGTCGAACAGGTCCCAGAAGACCCCCGGCTCGGGGTCGTTCCGAAAGAAGTCGTGCTCCTCCGCCGACTCGAGCCGCAGCATGAGCGGCGAGAACACCTCCTTCGGCCACTCCTTCACCATCACCCAGTCGTTGCAGAACTGGTGCGGCGTCACGCTCAGTCCCACGAACGCTCCCTTGACCACCCTCAC